>Ga0207996_1000821_pt1 | contig 24930 bp, 16 predicted proteins | sample AntAceMetag02UKG_FD_184773 | JGI IMG/M metagenome (GOLD analysis project Ga0207996, IMG submission 184773) | Saline lake microbial communities from Ace Lake, Antarctica - Antarctic Ace Lake Metagenome 02UKG (SPAdes) (version 2) | ecosystem: Environmental > Aquatic > Non-marine Saline and...
CCACAAAACCTTTTTATTACTTTGATTCACCAAACTAATAGATGAAATCATCACTGTCCCGTTGGTATTTAAGGGCTTTAATACAATTGATTTATCTTGAAGCAAAGATGATTCTGGAACCTGCAGCACAATCTTTTGCCATTCATCAGCAATCAAAGGAATTGATTCCACTACTTCGCTGTTCTTATGGGTTGAGGAAAAAACAACCTGAGCGAAAAGTGGAGGATCAGATTTTGAAGAGATTTTTTCCTGTGAGGTTTTATTGACGACTTCGTTTTTTTCATATTTTCCGATTATGCCCAGCAGGTTCTCTATTAGATCCGGATTTTCACTTATGGCCGGCTCTACCTGTGCTATATGATTTGTCCTGCCAAGTGTTGTGTCCGGCTCAGGTAATGGCAGCAGATCCAGGGTGCTGCTATTAGCAATTTCTGACCATTGTTTTTTGCGGATTTCCTGGTACATCCGGTCATAGACAATGAACTTTTTTTTGTCCATGTCAGAAAGATTGGAGGCGTGATAATGCTTAAGCCCGAGCTGGACAAAGTCAAGCAGAGAGGTGGTAGCAGAATAAGGATCAATTGGCCATGACAGGTTCAGCTCTGAGCCTATGTGCATAAGGGTAGAGACAGGGTCTGCCAAAAGCTGATCAAAGGTTATTAATGTCAGGGTTTGATTCTCTAAGGCGTTTAAAGTCTCCCGTGTCTGAGATAGCCAGAGTAGATGGGCTTTTGCAAGGTCAAGGTTCTCATTTGCTGCCAGGGAAGCTGACGTTTCCCAAGGATGACGCACCATGAGCAGGTAGCGGGTTAAAATTTCTGAGTTTTGAAAAGCTGCGGACCAAAGAGGCATAAAACGGGAGAGTAAAGGATCTGCAATAAACAGGGAGTCAGCTTCGTTTTGGTAGCATTTTAGCAGTGATTTGATGCGTAGAGTAGCTCTCTCTGCGGCCGGAGTCGAAATCCAGTCCGAAGGCAAGGGCCCAGCCATGGTTTGAGTAAGACTGAGGTCTTTTAGGAGTAAGGCGTTGATAGTGGCGCTGTTGGGTTGTGCATGGTCATCAAGGGATTCCAAACCAAGGATACGCAGACATTGGCTGAGGACGTTTATACCGCTTTTGTTTGTGCCTGTAATTGCAATGATGGACTTAATCATATTTTATAATTTTAAAGGGGTCTGATCTTTTGAAAGATTTGTTTTGTTCTATTTTGTTCCGTTGTTTTGTCCTTTCAGGGCTCGGAGAGCATCGCCTTGCCGATAAACAATGTCACGCAGGAGGTTAATTTCTTCCTGATATCTTTCTTCTTGTTTTCTGGACTGCTCACGCATATTTGCGCTAAGGATGTCAAAGAGGTCGCCCGGACATTCGTCAAAATTTTCATGTAACTCAAAAGATTCTGAAGCTCCAGCTCTATCGTGTTTTTTGAAGTAATCATAGGCTGAGGAGTAAGAACCATTTATCACAGCATCACTTACCCCCTTGTTATGGTGGATATAGTGTAAGCCATCAAAAGGTACTGGATCATTATATTTCTTTGCAATAAACAGTGGCCTGGAAAGTGGTGTAATGCTGATGTTGCGAAGGGCGATGCCTTTGGGCCTATTGTTAATGCTATTTTGACTGAATTGTGTGCCTGTCGATTTATCTGGAAGGTGAAAAGTTAATATGGTCCTTTCATTTTCGACTCTAGAATTATCTAAAGGAAGTACCGCTGTCACAAAGGCAGGATTTCTTTTTGTGCTAAGTGTTGTGTGTAGCAGTATGCCGTCAGCTTCAATTTTTAATCCAGTCAGTGTGCCCTCGCTGACAGCAGAATGAATGGTCAGGTTAAGCCTGTTGGCCGTGTTCCTTTGGGGATATAGATGGATTGTGCTTTTAGTGCCTGGACCGGTCCAGCGAAAATATATGTTTCTCTGTTTTTCGACTTCGTACCAGCCTGTGCCGACCAGAAGGCTATCCATAGTAAAGTTTAAGGAGTCCTGCCAGGTGTCGTGTAATTTCATGATTTAGCCTGTTATATGAAGAAAATTTTAATTTATTTTTAATTTACTGATTAACTTGATAAAACTTTGTTTATGTCTGCATAGTCGAAGATATCAAGTTTTGAGTCAGGATTGCAGTTTAGTACGTGTACACCGAAGTCTTTAAGTCTGTCTTTTACCATAATCCAGCTTTTGTAGTGTAGCTCCGGCTTTGAATCAGGGATGTTAAAACGGTCCCCTTTTCTTTGGTAGTCGTTAAAAAAGTAGTTGGGATTGTTTAAAGGGGTCCGGGTCATTTCAAGGACATTGCCTTTTATGTTTTTTGCTTCTGGAATTTGCTGGATGTAATTAATGTCTATGCCTAAAAGATATATCTGCTTATATCCCAGCATGGCTCCAAGTAATGCGGTAAAACTTCCAGTGGTAATTCCCTGGGTAATACCCTCAAAATAAGGACTGCTTAAATAATCTTCATAAAAAACAACTTCAGGAACTTTCTCAAGTTCAGGATAAAAATGAAGCATGTTTTTGCGAAGGAAAAACAGTTGAATGTCATTATTCACTCTATTTTGGATTAGCTCATATATTTCAGTTTTTAAGGACTCTATTACAATCGTATCCAGGCAGATGTAATAATCCGGATAGATGTTGGTGGTTTGCCAGTGTCTATATGCGGCATTCATTCCGATGGACTTGACTTTTTTTAAACGCTGAAAATCCATGCTGCGCAGTGATGAACCATTGCCAATGAGAAAAAGGGAGGTTCGTAGAATATGATCAAAATTAATTTTTTTTAGATTTGGCATACCTGGTAAAAGACTTGGGTTATGTCTTTTTGAATTATTATTATCAGCTGGAGCTTCTGAAACTGAGATGTTCTCTTGTTTTGGTAAGTGTATTAGACCGGAGGTTAGATCTTTTATTATTGTATCATTGTCTTCTGTTCCGACTTGAATTCTGACCCCCTGTTGGTTATTCTTGAATTGGTGGGAGAGTGAAAGGGAGTGCCGTCCCTTTGAAAGGGTAAAAGTTTTTTCGGTTTTTTCAAATGCAGTGCTGCCATCCCGACATAAAACCAATTTTAAACGGCATTTAGTGTCGGTATGCAGGTTAAGTGTTCCTTTAATAATTTCAGAGGGTCTGACTTCTCCTTTGTATCTACATGCGACCCAATTATCTGAAGCGGGGCATGATAGGTTATAGTTATTGTTATTGCAGGATACATCTCCGGAATAAATAATACCGTTGAACTTGAAGTTGTTGTGGTCGTGGTTTGCTGATTGTATTAATGATGTGTCTGTAGCTTTTGTTCCGGCCCTATGGAATTTGAGTTGGTTGCTAACCGCGTCAACAACTATTGAATCATCAACAGGGTCACGAAAAGCCAAAAGATTGCCCCAGGCTTTTTTGTTGGAAAGTTCATATGGGTATCTCGTTAAGCGCTTCCAATTATGACGGATGCCGTAACGAACAATTGGGTGCCACTCACTGACATAAACCTTATACCCTTTGTCTGTGAGAAATAAAGCTAGATCTTTAAAAGTATATCCCAATGGAACGGTCTTTAAATCTTCAAACTCGCACTCTATCACTGCAGGCTTAAATCTGTCCCATGGGAAACCCTGAAGAACAAAAAGGTCGTGACCTTCTGTGTCAATTTTTAAAAAATCAACGGCCTTAATTTTTTTATCTTTAAGAGCTTCTGTAAGTGTTGTGGTATCTACTTGCTGATCCGTTTTGTGGCTGGGTAGAAAAGCAGACAGTCCGCTTACTCCTGTGCTTTCCTCAGAACTGAAGAAAGGAATATCTTTGACTGATGTATTGCTGATAGCATGGAAATCTATAGTGACCTTTTTATGATGCTGATGTTTTTTTAGACGTTTTTGAAGAACTTCAGAGTTGTTCTTGTCCGGTTCAAAAGCATAAATATCCCAATTCATGTTTAAGAAAGGCATTAGTGCCGAACCATGATGTGCCCCTACATCAATCATCGTACTGCCTTTTAAAGTATTGGCAAAGAGCTGGGCAATAGCATCGGTCTCATCATAGTGTGCAGCTTCTGCGGAGGAGTAAGGGCCTTTTAATATGGGTTCTGTTTTTTTGCTTTGCAATGAGGAATAGTAGGTCAGATTATAGAATTTTTGTTGAATATCTGATTGGCAGTGGTGTTTTGCAACAAAATCTTTTGCTTTTTTGGCGAGATAATCACATTCTTTGAAATTTGTTGCAAGATAGATTATTTCTTTTTTGAGCCGGGCTATATTTCTTTTATTTATGACCCGGGCTACTCCTGTTTTTTTGAGATAATTAATCGTTTCTACGCTGCCCGGACCGTAAGCAAGCAGGGGAACGCCCGAGGCTAGATATTCGGGCATTTTATTGGCCATTGATAAATGTATGTAACGCACAGAATCTTTGTCAAAATTATAAGTCAGTATTAACATGTCGGCTGTTTGAAGTAACGACCGATAATTCTTTAGATCTGAGACTGATTCAAAAATACTAACATTGGAAAAGGATCCCAGTGATGTCTGGGCTTTTTTCATGCACCACTTCATTGTATAGATTTCAAACTTAACGGGTATGGTATTTTTTATTTCGTTAATGCATTCAACAATATCATATATGCTTTGGAAACCCATGTCGTCAGTCAAAGCACCTGTGTATCGAATTATAAATGGGTTCTCCTTACTTAACGGGGGCCGGTCATCCCACTTTTTACCCGGGTAATCATGAATATCAACACCATTAGCCATGGGGATAAATTCGTATCCATAACGGGTTTTATATTCTATTGACATTGCGTCACAAATGCTTAAGCATTTTTTAGATGACTCAAGAATTTTCCTGAGTTTTTTATCCATTTCAGTAAACAGTTCCGGTTTTTGGCATCGCATTCTTTCCTGCCAGTCATCCATTATGTGGGTAATGAGCGGTTGTTTTATAGCTGAAACAGCAGAAATCGCAAAGTCTATAAGTACCGAAGATTCGATCGGTCTAAAATATATGATATCGGGTAAAAATTCTATGCAGGCTTCTAAAATTTCTTTTTTTGATAAACAAGATGCCTGAGCGCTTTTGTTAAAATTATCATTTAAACGATAAAGCTGGAGGGATGGTTTGTCGTGATAGAAGGTTAAGTATACTTGCAGGACTTTGTCTCTTGGCCAGTCTCCCAAAAAAGTTTGTTTAAATTGACCGGTGGCGGACAAGGATCCAATCGGTGTACTATCAATAATTAAGAGTTTTGGATAGTGTATTTTGCTTTTATGCGACGGGGTTTCATTTGATAGAAGATTTGTTGAATCATTTATTTTGGATCGTTTTTTAAGAGCTGGTGTATAGGAAAAAGCAAGCGATGAGAAAGTGTAACCCATTTTTTCACCTTGAAACAGCATTTCTTCAAGTATATTGCAGTGCTGTGAATAGTAGTCATTATAGTCAATCTTAAAAAAACCAGGGTGTATCTCCTGTATGTTTTTCATCTTTTCATTTATTTGTGTTTTTGGATTATGCTTCCAGAAATAATCGTTGTCAGATAATGGTCTTCCGTCGAAACCGAGAAAATTAATATTTTTAGAAAATGTTGATGCGAGGGGCAGCATCAAAAAGGTTAATATGTTTGCAGTAGTTTTTAGAATAAAATTATTATTAAGGTCATAGTTGTAGTGGATGTCTTGTCTGAAGGGAATACCTATGGTCCTATGTTTTAACTCGGGCATTCCAGCTGTGAACAGGGGGTAATATTTAAAAGGAATGCAAATCTCAAAATCAAAGATTTTACTGGCTTCAATTAGCTTCTTCCTGAATTCAGCAGCATATTCAGATGGGCCGAAATGAAAAATAGGGTCTGCAAAAGTAATTATTTGGGGTTTAGCTGCAGTCATTAAGTCGTGATCAAGGACAATACTGTTGCATGCAATGGTAATAGCATTTTTAAAGTCATGATCTTTATATTCTGACACGGACGGTCCGGTTGCAAGCAGGTATGCCTTTTTAAAAGTTCCAAGGCGGTTTGACAGCTCATTGAATTTTATTAAATTGTCTTTGATTGTTTTATTTTTGTTATTAGTGAGAAACAAATCTGCTGCAATGTAATTACCTCCTTCCATGCGATCCTGGTTTGGGTCAACCTCCCAGACTTTTTTGCCTTCTTGCCAGTTTAATAGTGCGTCCCGGGATGTTGAGTCAGGCTGTAAATCTTTTTTCCATTTAAGGATTATGGATGTTTCCGGTCTATTTTTAAAAATATCATCCTCAGATTCTGTTACAATATATTTGATCTTTTTGATGATCTGTTGAAGCTTAATTTTAATCTGAGCATCCATGCCCGGAGCGACCTGCCAATGCATTTTCGAGAGTTTGTCCGATTTTACCGGGATACTTATGAGGTCTATTGAACAGTGGCCCAAAAACCATGCGGCTCGTGAAAGAATATCAATAAGCTGTGATTCAGTTTTTACGATCGGGAAATAGCAGATGTGTACCATTATGTTCCTTTATGAAATCAAATTTCTTAACAATAATTCTTTAAAAATAATTACAAGAGGTATCCTTTTCCTATGCAGGTTTAATACTGATACTCAGGCAATTTTTACTTATATTTATCATTTTGGGATGATCTTGTTAAAATATAGCTAGCAGCGTCAGACGTTGGGACGAAAAGAAAAAAGTCTGTAGTATCATTAATTTTTGTTTTTCTATTAATTTACAGTAACATCCGGTTAGGTTTTTGCATACGTTAAATTTTAATTTTTAAGGGATAAAAAAAATTAATAAAATACAACTTTTTACTTGACATTAGAAATACGCTATGAACGCTCGGCCTTCGTAAGTATTTAATTTTACGGAGGAAATTTATTATGCCATGTTCATTGCACCCCTGGAAAAAACTTAAAGCAACTACATTTTACAAATTGTATAAACCGGCTCAAAACATTTTACCCGGTATGCCGGAACTCAAAGCACGAGGAGACAGACCCTTACAAATGGAATTTGAACACCAGTTAAAAGCACTCATTCTTTTTCATCTCGAAGAACATACTTCAGCACAGCATCTCCTACAGGTGCTTGAAGAAGACAATTTCGCACGCACTGAAATAGCACCACCTGACGGCATTAAAAAAAGTTCATTTTCCGAAGCTATAAATACCCGTGGGCTTGAGCAGTTTATCTATATGTTTGAACAACTTCAAAAGCAGACAACCAAAACAATTCCTGCACAGCATAGCTGTCTTGGTGATTTGATCGCTATCGACGGTTCGCTTATTGATGCTGTTCTCTCAATGTACTGGGCCGATTACAGAAATGGTTCTAAAAAAGCCAAAGCCCATCTTGGTTTTGATATTAATCGTTCTATTCCGAAAAAAATATTCCTCACTGACGGCAAGGGCGATGAACGCAGCTTTGTCAGTCGTATTCTTTCTTCCGGTCAAACCGGTGTTATGGATCGGGGCTACCAGTGCCATGCTGATTTCGACCGTTTACAGGAAGAAAATAAATTTTATGTGTGCCGTATCAAAGTCAGCACTAATAAAACATGCCTAAAACAAAACCCCATAGATTCAGACAGTATAGTATTTTATGATGCTACTGTTTTGCTGGGTACTGACGGTACTAATCAAACCCGGAAACAGCTTCGACTTGTTGCTTATAGCATTGACGGAGTTGATTACTGGATTGCCACAAATCGTTTTGATCTTTCCGCAGAGCAAATTGCTCAAATTTATAAGCTGCGTTGGAACATAGAAAAATTCTTTGGCTGGTGGAAACGCCACCTGAAAGTTTATCATCTCATTGCACGAAGTCCTTATGGCTTAATGATTCAATTGCTTGCCGGGCTTATTACTTATTTACTTCTTGCGATCTATTGTCATGAAAACTACAACGAAAAAGTTTCTATAAAACGGGTTAGAGAATTGCGTATTATGATTGAAAATGAAGTCCGCGATTCCGAAAAGGTTCCGCCTGATGGTATTTATTGTAATAAACAGTACTGCTCGGAATCATATGCAAAAACCTAACCGGAAGTTACTGATTAATTTAAGTAAAAACCCAATCTCTTTGTGGACGTCCTATATTATATTTGTTCTAAAGTTTAAGAGTATTTCCCTTTGCTGTTTCAAACTTTGTAGTTCCAAGTATCTTTAGGATGATCTGTTGATGCATGAAAAGGAAATGTTGGTTTGTAGGTATTTGAATCAATTAAAAAATCCCATTTATCATTAAAATTAAAATTTTGGAGCAGGGTCCCCGGAGCAGAGAGAACTCTTCCGTGAGCTTTGTGACGAGAAAATTGAAAGTCCTTATCACAAATATCTTTTAAAAGTATTAGACGAGTAAATGGTGAAAGTCTATTATCTTTAAGTAGTTCTTCTATGTTGGATGCCTTCAAAAGCATAGTAATTCTAGGTGGAGACTTTAGCAGAATTCTAGAGATTGGTTTAAGCCCAGATAAATACGCCATTCCTATGAGGGCTTTTAAAGTTGGCACAAAATAAGTGTTCGTTTCATTGAGACTTTGTTCAGTATTATTAACAACGAATACGGTATCATCCCTTGAGGAACAATAGGGGGTTTCATGAATCATTAGCCCATCTTCGGAAAGTAACTTTCTTGTTTCGAGAAAAGCTTTAAAGGGGTTAAGTATATGATATGTAATTCCTGCATTCACAATTAAATCAAAGTAAATCTCATTCCTCTTTGTGAAAATCTCCTCAAGATCAGAGATTTGGACGTTTGGATAGTAGTTGATGTCATTATCAAATCCTAGAATTGACCTTGCAAGCATAAAAGTATCTATAGCGGTTGAGTCTGTCGCATATACTTTAAAAGCACTTAATTTATGTGAGCCAAAGGTAATTAATCCATCATAAGTACTTAGGTCAAGAACCGTTGTGTTTTTGAGAGAAAGATTTTGAATATATCAAATATACCATATAACGTTATGTTTTGAGGTTGCCCTCTTAGGAATTTTCCACTGCTGGCAAAATCACTAAATTTTATTGCATGGAACCATTGTTTTAGATTAATTTTATTTTGGAGTTTTAGAGATATGTTTTTATTTATCTTTCGTCCATTTTATTTAAATAATTTTTTAAAATTGTAATACAAGGTAATTGCAGTAATTAATGAATTTAGTCGATGGGCCAGAAGAAACCAACGGCCTCGGCTTTTTGTAGTGCCGGGTCATCTGAACTAACTGTTTGGAAGGTCTTTCCATGTTTTGCAATATAATAAGATCCAGCGTGGGCGGGGATAATTAAAAAAGGGATAGGTGTAAAACCATCATCTGTTTCTTCAAAAGCAAAGGTGTTTCTGTCTATTTCTAATCCTTTCATCGTGATTCTGTATGATGTCTCTTTTCCTTTAATAATCCTTACGTCCCAATATTCATCATCGTGGTCCTTATATTTTTCAACGATAGGATTAGCATGGCAAAATGATTTGGGGCCAACAAGTCCGATAAGATTTTTGTTGCCGGTTTGATATCGTAAAAACCAGGTTGACCAATGGTTGTATGCACCGGTGAAAGATCTGGGCATGTGATCCATCAATATTATTATCTGGTCGTTTGGAGATGCTGCTGCTGGAGGATATTGCTCGTTCAGGCACTCTTTGATTACACGCTGTGTCTGTTGAAGTTCTGTAAACCTATTTTTGTAAAATTCTTGTGTGTTGATATAAAAGGATATGCAAAGAAGAGAAAGCAGTATATTGACAATTAATTTTTCATATCCCTTTTGTGCCATAGCCGCGGTAAAAAGCATCAGGGATATGAGTAAAAAAAGCTGCGGGGCATATAAATATCTTGAAGTTGTACCATTAAGGATACTGGTTGGACCGAAAGTAAAGATGCTGAGAATAAGAAAAAATAGTGCGACTATAGCTTTATTTTTATCAAAGCTATTAGATTTGCCTTTTCTTAACCTGTTTAAAAGTAATATAAAACCGGTACAAAAAAGTAAAGCAACAAGAATTTTTCCGTCGATAGTTATAGTTGACCAAACATATGTAACGCTTCGTTCTACTTGCGTAAGGATGTTATCAATACTATAACTCACCCATCCCTTTTTTTTAGAATAGTGGTAGGTATAAGTAGATATTAAAAAAAATCTTGTAAAATAAGATAAAGCGATACAAATTATATTTAAGACCGCATATTTTTTGTTAAATACAGGTGTTAAAACAAGAAAAGCAAGAGGTATAAGACTGAAAGTAGGATGAACAAGCTGTGCAAGGGTGGTAAAAAAGTATCCTGTGATCATCAACGCAAGTGGATTTTTTTTGACCTGTGACGATAAATAGATGAATGAAAATGCAGTCAGGACCAGTGATGTGCCCAGTATTGCATAAGAACCAACGATGAACATTGCCTGGTCCACGCCCATTTGGATTAGTGCTGATAGCAGTGCGAAGAGAGTTAGTGTTAGGGCTGAAAATTCATAAAAAAGAGCAAAGGAAAAGAAACCGATGGCAAGGGAGAAGATGAAGATGAATGCTATGCGCAGTAGTCCGGGTTCCTGAAATAATATAAAAATAAAGGATAGGAATTTAGCAAATACCAGAATTCCCTGTTCCGCAATATGAAATCCCTCAATTAACCATTTGGGTATGTAGATAAGATCATCTGAGATAAGAAAATTGTCAGTTAGAAATGGCATCCTTATGGCATAAAGTGTTATGAAGGTTACAATCGAAATTGCTGCTGCGGTAGTGATTCTGCAGGTAATGTTCTTTTCAGGGGGTACTGTTTTCATCTGCATTGATCCTTTCTTCCTGTTCTAAATAGTTGTTATGCTTTCGGGAAATAAAAGTAATAAGTCCGCCATTGTCCTTGAAGAGGGGAAGTTTTTGGCCAATGGTATCAGAGATGTCGAGTAATTTCCTTGCGTTGGCATCGGAAAAAAGGTTGACAAGGTGCGGTGGAATATATACGTGTGTGTACGACTCCAAATTCATTCCTGCAGGGTTAAGCCATGACGATAGCGTTTCCTGCGAGATCAGTGCTTCAGGGCCAGCTTCCTCTTTCCAAAGTGGAAAAATATGTTGAATCAAATCAAAAAGTCCTCTAAAAACACTTGTGTTGTTCTCAGTTCCGAAATAGATCCCACAAGATGTTAGAGCTCGAGCAATTTCTGAGCAGGTAACTCCGGGATTTGGCAGATGATGCAGGACGCCGCTAAGGAAGACGGCATCAAAAACACTGTCTGCAACGGGAATGGATGTGGCGTCAGCTGCCATGAACGATACTTCAGCCTTTACATCCCCAAGTAAACGCAAGTTGTTGTATGTTTTTGATGCTTCATTAAGGAGTTTCCGGGAAAGGTCGAAAGCCAGGATACGAAAGGGACGGTCCAGAAGGTATTTGGTGAATCGGCCTTGGCCGCAGCCTGGCTCCAGAATTGATCCGTGTTCTGGCATAGCGGATTTCCAGCTGTCAATTACAATGCTGTCTATACTGTGCCAAAATGGCGTATTGGCATAATCCGTATAGTTTGTTTCATCATTGTCAGCAAACCAGTCGGAATGATTCTGCTGGTTTTTCTGGAGAGTATTATCCCCGGGGCTTTGAAGATCCTTTTGAGGCTTAAGCCCAAGGGTTTGCATTTGTTGACTGTTTTTATTCCAGAAGTCGTTTAAACTATCTGAGTAGACGAGCGATCCGGTAAGAAAATCAAGCACGCCGTTTTCAACGGGGAACCAGTGGAGACAGCTTCGGCACCAAACAAAACCATTATATATTTCCTGTTGTGTTTTTAACTGATCTGCAGGCAGCCTTTCAATAGCTAAATTTTCAGAATGACACAAAGGACATCTTAAAGACTGTAAATGATGAAGAAACATGGGAACTCCCTTGTCAAGTGTGTTGATCTTGGGTACTTAATTATTAATTGTTTTTAGAAATCGCTTAAATGATCTGTTCCACAATATTAAAAGTCAGTAATTCCTTTTGTATGTTCATGGAACAAAAAAACTAGTTCTGCTTGAGATAGTCAATAAACTCGGAATATGTTCTTATATAGTCATTATTGTCATAAGCATGTGATGCGTATACCGAAAGAACAGTGTTACGTGAGAATTTGTATTGGGTCCCCCATATTCCAGGCGACAGCAGAAGCCCGATTGATGGCGTGGATAGACGGACTTCGCAGGAATTCTTGCCGTCGTTTAAGATTACTGACAGGGACCCCTGTAGCGCAATGAGAAATTGAGAACATTGCTTGTGCGCATGTTCGCCGCGGGCATACTTGTTTCCTGCTCCGTAGGTAAAGAATTGTCGTTTTGGAACAAACGGTAGATCTTTATCAAATTCAGCAACGGATAGCTGCCCCCGCATGTCAGAATATGTATTCAGCTTCCAAAGTGAACATCCTCCGACCCCGAGAGAATATGGGAAATCAATATCGTTTATTTTTTCGTTAGGGTTTGAGAAATCAATCACACTTTGCGGCTGCATGTCAATGGGTCTTACATAAGATTGGATGCGGGCCGGATTGCCAAGCACAATAGCATTGGGAGGAACATTGCGTGTTACAACAGCACCGGCGCCGACCATTGCCCCTTTGCCGATACAAATGCCCGGAAGGATCGTGGCGTTTGCGCCGATACTTGCACCGTCCTCAACTACGGTAAGTGGAAAAGCAGTAAGATACTTTTGTGATCGTGGAAAAGGGTCGTTGGTGAACGAAACGTTTGGGCCGATAAAGACATCGTCTCCCAATCGTACACCGTCCCATAGTTGTACGCCGCATTTAATCGTAGTCCTGCTGCCAACCTTTACATCGTTTTCAATGAAGACATTATCACATATATTGCAGTTTTCACCGATTACGGCTCCAGGTAAAATGTGTGTGAAGGCCCAGATGCGGGTTTTATTGCCAATTTTGTTGGATTCGCATAATCCTTTTTCGTGAACAAAATAATCATTCATGTGAAGTGTCCTCCAATTTTCTATTAAAAGTGTGCTGGATGCTTACCAGAGAAAGAGGTCTGGATTTAGTATTCTCAAGGCATCTCCAGAGGTAACAGCCAATAATGCCCTGTGTAAATAAAAAGGTCGCAAAGCAGAAACATGCAAAAAGGACTTGCAGGGTATATCCTGGAATATCGATAACACCGGTTAAACGCGCAACAAAAGTTACCATTCCCAGTAAAAGGGTGATTGCCCCTCCAAAGGCCCCGATCAAGAGCAGTATCTTGACAGGCAGATCAGTAAAGGAAAAAACACTATTCATAAAATAGTTCATTTTTTTGCTTAGATTCCATTGGCTCGACCCTTTTTCTCTCTTGCGTCTTGTATAGGGTATGAAAGCTCGACGGTACCCGACCCAGAAAAGCTGAGCGATTAGTGAACTGTTTGACTCATTTATTAGAAGAAGGGCATCTCTTACCTGGCGATTACAGCCAAAGGCATCCACACCCCCGGGAGGTATGTCCGGTATTACAAACTTGCGGTACATACTCCAGAATATGCTGGATAGAAAACGTGATAAAAGCGGGTCATTACGTCCCTCCCTTGTGCCGAAAACTATATCTGCCTCATCGGCTTCCATTTTTCGATAAAAACTAATAATTAATTCAGGCGGTTCCTGAAGATCTGCTGCCATGGAGGCCAGATACTTTCCCTTTGCTGCGGTAAAACCTGTGCGAATCGCGGAAAAAGAACCAAAGTTTCTTGAATGTAATAACAGTTGACTTGTGAAGGGTTCATTAGGAAGGGCTTTATTTAGAAGCTGCCAACAATTGTCTGGGGAAGAATCTACTACAAAAACTATTTCAAGTTCATTTTCTAATTCTATCGCTAATTTTCGCAATTCAATCAGTAAGTCAGGTAAATTATCTTTGTTGCCATACACGGGAATTATAAGGCTGTAGCGTAAATGCATTATATCCTCCTGTTCGTTTTATTGTGTAGTAAAAAAAGATGCTGCTGTTTCACATACCTTGTGTGCATTAATGTCGGAAAGAGTCGGAAACATCGGTAGACTGATAATCTCTTCACAAATGTTTTCTGTTTTTGGTAATTTATCAGGTGCCAATAATGCCCGGTTTTGGTAAGCTTTTTGTTTGTGAACCGGTAATGGATAATGAATTGCTGTGGTAATGCTATTATGCTTTAAGTGCTCTGCGAATGCAGTTCTGTTTTTTACTCTTACGACAAAAAGATGATACACATGATTGCATCCTTCTGCACATGAAGGCAGGATCAATGGTAATGATGAGAGGTTCCGGTTGTAAATCTCTGAAATTATACGTCGGCGTTGATTCTCAGCTTCAAGATAATTTAAACGATAAGAGAGGATAGCAGCATGAATTTCATCAAGTCTTGAGTTGACTCCAGGCAACTCACTTTCACGCATATGCGTCCAGCCGTATTCTCGTAGTTTTCTGAGCCGTTCGTCAATCAGTGGATTGTTGGTAACAACCGTACCTCCGTCTCCAAATGCCCCAAGGTTTTTTGTCGGATAAAAGCTAAAAGTTCCCACCGTACCCATTGAACCTGCCCGCTTTCCATGCAACGCTGATCCGTGAGCTTGTGAACAGTCTTCTATGATTGGAAGGGAATATTTATCTGCAAGTGTGATAATGTTTTCCATGTCCGCGCACTGGCCATATAGATGTACTGGAATAATTGCTCTTATCTCACGGTTTCCATAGTACCCGTTTGCAGCAGCCTCAAGTGTTGACTGCAGACTTTGTGTACACATCGTGTAACGATCAGAATCGATATCCACATATACTGGAATAGCCCCAATCCTTTCGATAGCCGCTATAGTAGCAACAGCAGTGTGTGACACTGTAGCGACCAGTTCTCCTTGGGAAATCCCAACGGCGCGCAGTGCCAATTCAATGGCATCCGTACCATTGGCCACTCCCACAGCATGCTGTGTCCCGCAGAAAGTTGCGAATTCTTTTTCAAAGGTGGCAACTTTTTCACCCAGTATATACCAACCGCTAGTCAATACCTGGCGGATAATTTCCAGGATTTCATTTTCGTGTGTTTTATAAAATGCACTGAGATCAACCTGTGGAATTTTCATCATATCTACCTTAGTAATTAAAACTGGTTAATAATTAAGCGTCATTTGATTCTATGGAGTAAGGTGTATGAAAAACTTAAATCTACTTTTTGAACTATAAAAGGCTTACCCGGCTTTTTTAAGCAAAGGAGAAATCTTTTTAAAGAATTGAGTTGAAAAATTTATTGCAGTAGACCTATTCAGATGAGAATGGTCATAAGTTGCAAAACCTTTGGTGTCGACCAGGATAAGGGGTATATCGTAATCATTGGAAATTGATTTAGCGTTCTCAATCGATATATCTGTTTCTATTGTCGGGACAAAAACGAAAATGATATTTAGATTGCGTTTTCGAGAAAACTTGATGAAAGCTCCAATATTTTTATTTGTTATAGGCTTTAGAACGCCATGTTTTTTGTATGTTGCATGTGAAGCAACTTTATCTATCCTCACGGTGGATTCGAGCTGCCATGTCCCCCGTTCTATGCTCCGGTAAAGCGGCGGTGAATGGTAAAAAAAGGAAATATAAGCATCATAAAGATATTGAGCAGTAACGTTTAACCAAACAAACGGAACAGGCCATGTTGTCGCCTCCTTGGCAGGTGAGGACATGGTAGAATTGAAAAATGATTCAATGTTGACAACAATTGTTTTATCCCGTAGATCGAGATGCTCGATAAGAGATATGTAAAATAAAAATTTCTCATTATGACCACATGCAAGCATATAATAATTCATGTTAAGGACAGAAAAAAAATTGTCCAGCATGCTAGGAATAAAAGCTGTCTGCATTCGTGAGTTTCCGATGAACAATATCTCAGCTTTGTGAATATATTGATTTGTAGAAAAGAAATTAGCAAACAGGGCTTTTTGTTCAATGGCCATGTTTTTGGAATAAAAGGGATAGTGTGAACCCGGGTATCCTTCAAAAAACCTGATACGCTGGTGTGCTGTCAGAAGAAGGGCTGATATGTGTAAACCAAAGGAAAACACAGCTATCATTAAAAGTATTTTCTTCATTAAAGCCGGAGATTTCATAATACCTTTAAAATTGAAAATAAAGAAAGGGCTTATTATTCCCAACTATCATTGCGATAATTGATAGAAAAAACATAATAGAAATTAGAAGTGAGATCCAAACACTTTGAGTATATGCGGACAATTCAGAGATACTGTTCTCTATAGAACGGGAGTTCGGGAGTATCATAACTGCTGCACAAAGAGTGCAAATGAGCCCGATTTGATGACCTAAAATAGTATTTAAGGGAAGGCGGGTGAGCTTGAAAAAGCCGTTGTAGATAAAAAAAGCCTGGTCCAGTGATTCTGCTTTGAACAGCACCCACGCAAAAGAAACAAAGACGAATGTGCTTAACCTGCCAATGAGATTCGGTAGTCTGATTCCAGACTTTGACCAGATATAGTTTGTGATTACGGCAAGTCCGTGAAGAATACCCCACGCAATAAAAGTCCAGCCTGCTCCGTGCCAAATTCCTATAATAAAAAAGGAGATAAAGAGATTGCAACATACTAATGTTGGGTTTGTTCGGCTTCCGCCAAGCGGGATATAGATGTAGTCGCGAACCCAGGTGGAGAGCGTTATGTGCCAGCGACGCCAGAAATCACGGATACTGGACGCTATGTAAGGTGAGTTGAAATTTTCAGGCAGCCTGATGCCAAAAAGCATTGCTGATCCGATCGCCATGTCTGTGTATCCTGAAAAATCGAAATATAGCTGAAGAGCGTAGCCAAATGTTGAAATAGCAGAAACGGGTAAGTTGAGGGTTGCCCCGTCAGCATAACCTTGCTGTACAATGAGGGCCAGGGTATCGGCTATGACAACTTTTTTAAAAAGACCAATGGTTAACCGGAATATGCCGCGAACCAGATACTCGTAATCAGTTTTTTGACAAAGTAGCCCGTCGAATTGATCCCGCATTTTCTGAAAGTTTACAATTGGACCTGAGACTAGTTTGGGGAAAAACATAACAAACAAAGCATATTTAAGCAAAGAAGTTTCAGGGCGCATTCGTTCCATGTAACAGTCGGAGATATAAGCTATTTGTTGAAAAGTGAAAAAACTTATGGCTAATGGTAAGATGATCTTTTCGATACAAAATTCTGTTCCAAATACTAGATCTATATTACCAAGAACAAAAAATAGATATTTATAATAAAAGAGTACTAATACGTTGACAAAAATGCCTATAAAGAGAACTGTTCTCCGATACTGTGTTAACTTTTCTATTGTTAAGCCTATCAGGTAATTAAATAAAATGCTTCCCGCAATCAGAAAAAAATAGCGTAATGACCAGGATATATAAAAATATGCAGATGAAAAAAGAAGTACAGAAAACAGAATGAGACTTTTAAGTTTATCACTCATGGTGCTCATTCGAAAATAAGACGTCCCAAAACACCACTTCAGGAAAGTGAAGATCGAATAGACGATGAAAAGAAAAGCAAAGTATTTAAAGGAAGAAAAAAACATGACGGTAAAATTTAAAAATTAAAAGTTACGGTGTATGAGCTGGGAAGGTGTGTTTTGTTTTAAATAAAGTTAAGCTAGACTCATTAGTCTGCATTTTACTGAGATTGATGTTGATTCCGGAAACGGAGATTTATCCAAGGACTTAACAATGCCAAAAAATTGAGTTCCGCATGCCTGAGCCTCTTCATAATCTGTCATGGCATCACCAATAAAAAGGCATTTGGTGAGGTCGTAGCCATGGCGATTTGCAATATCATTTACGATCTCTCTTTTTTTACGAGGTGAACCGTGGATTTCCAGGAAATAGCTAGTGAGGTTTCTTTTTTTTACAATATCTTTTATTTCCTCATCCGGAGCACCGGTAGCTACAAATGCAGGAATACCGTATTTTTTTAACTTTTCCAGGGATTCAAGGGTACCCTCAATAAAGGGGGCAGCCAGAACACCTTCCAATGCCAGTTTTTTAAAATTATTGCCAAGATCCTTTAGGATTTTTTCAGTGATGGGTTTGTGAATAAGGTGTTTGTAATAATATTTAAACTTCTCAAATCTGGAAACACCGCCATTTGCCATGTGATATGCGACCACTTTTTTTTCTATTTCCGGGCCGTAGTGGCTGAACATTTTTGCAAATGCCTTTGTTTTAACGTCTACAGAGTCGAGGATAACGCCATCAAAATCAAAAAAAACTGCTTGCCATTTCATTTCTTTACCTTTAGTGCATTAACGTCCGTTGTTTCGATGATTATTTACACAAATACCAAGATCGGATGATTTTTCTGAGTGTAGTTTTTCAAAAAGTTCGGCAATACATTGCAGTAGTCCTTGACCCATGTCAACATGAGGATTGTTAACAAGTTTCATGCCCAGTTTGGGGTTGAAATTATATGGTGTGATTTTGTAGTGGGCTTTTCGGGTGGACGGGACGATCTTAATGGAGATTCTGTTATCTAACATTTCTTTTATCATCTCCAGTAAGTCTGAATAAGGCATTTTTTCCTTGCCGGTCAGTGTGATATAGGTGTTTTCATATTCAGGTTCAAGTATCTTGACGCTGTTTTGAGCTGCATCCTGAACATGTATAAATTCACGCTGCTCTTCGCCAGTGCCATGATAAATAATTTTACCTTCTTTAACAGCCTGGCTAATAAGGTTGTATATGCTGTTGTGTTCATCAGCTCTGGGACCATAAAGAGAACCATATCGCAAGCATGTGTACTTGAGGTCATACATTTCGGAATAATCTTCGATGAATGATTCACAGGCATGCTTGCTAGAGCGATAAAAGGAACCTGCATTGCTGAAAACATAAGCGGAACTGGCAAATACAAAACGCTTTATAGCTGCTTTATGGCAGGCTTCCAGTAGCTGAACAGTTCCAAGGATATTTATTCGTGCAGTATCCACCGGACGTACCTTGCATTCATCAATATCCGCAATTCCGGCCAGGTGATAGACCACATCTATACCCTGTAATTGTTCTTCGACCTGAGTGGTGTTCATTAAATCACCAATAACCATTTTCTGATTATCGCTCAGGTAAGGAGATTTACGGATGTCAAAAATGGTTACGCTGTGACCTGCATTGCTTAGGGCATCGGCTACATGGCTGCCAAGGAAACCTGAACCGCCAGTGACAAGGACTTTCATGATATTTCTCCGTGATCTTTTAATTCATAAATTATGTTTTCTACAGCCTGGGTCTCCATCATAATTCTGCCCTCCTGGGCATAGGAGCCAATGTGTGCAGTAAGGAGAACATTGTCTAACTCCTTAAGCGGGCCCTGATATGGTTCCTGTTCAAAACAGTCAAGGGCTGCTCCGGCGAGATGTCCGTTTTGGAGTGAATGAAGTAGAGCATTTTCATCAACTAAACCTCCTCGTGAAGCATTGATTAAAAAACTTCCTTTTTTCATTTGTGCTAAGTGTTTGGTACTTATGAAATGTTTTGTTTCTTCAGAATAAGGCAGGTGTAGACTGATGATGTCGGATTCTGATAAAAGGTGATTCAGCTCTGTTGTTAAAAAATGTTCATGTTGTGGAGAGGTTGGATCTGAGACAAGAATAGCACACTCAAAACCCTGAAGCATCCTGGCAAGGCGTGATCCGATTCGGCCGCATCCAATGATTCCGACTGTTTTTCCGTGTAGGACATTCCCCATGGGCCTGATCCATTTGTCGTTGCGTATGCCGGCATCAGTAATATGAATCTTTCGCAGTAAGCCGAGGATCAACCCCATGGTAAGCTCTGCCACTGGTATGGTTGGTGCGTCAGGCGTATTAGTAACAGAAATATTAAGATTTTGAGCAGCTTCTAGATCTACTGAATCTATGCCGATACCGCATCGGGCAATTGTTTTTAGGTCCGGTGAACCGGTTTGAAGGACAGCGGCTGTGAGCGGTTCAACACCGGCCAGCAAGGCACTGGGTCTATGTTCTTCAATCAGGTTTAGAACCTCACTTTCTGTAAGCTTACGACCGAAAGGGTTCATGACCACATCAAGTCCGTTTGTCTTGAGTTTGTCCAGGGGCGTAGAATCGATTTTTCCGAAGGATGAGGTTGTTATGAGAACCTTAAGCATTTTTTCCTCCATTTGATTGGCACATCTTTAAAGTCTGCCTGCAGGAATTGCCCAGATACAGGATGTCAAGGCTGACAGCAATGAACTTGTATCCTTCTTTCTCTTTTTCTAATACCTGCACGGGGTCTGGCTCTATAACATGAAATCCTGACAGCGCATTTTTTTCTTTGGCAATTTTTTTGACTCTTTGGAGAGCTTTTATAACCTCAGGGTGATCAAACTGTCCGGGGACACCCAGTGACCCTGAAAGATCATAGGGGCCGATAATAAATCCGTCAACTTCAGGAACATCTAAAATTTCCTCAAGGTTTTCAACAGCTTTGATATGTTCTATCTGGACAATAACAATGCTGTTGTCCTGATTCCATTTTCGGTAGTTTTCAAAATCAGCACCGTATTGCTGAGCTCTTGCCAGGCCAACACCGCGAAATCCTTTGGGCGGATACTTTACTGAGGCAACTGCCTGCTCGGCTTCAGCCTTTGAGTTTATCATGGGAACAACAACGCCGTGTGAGCCAGCATCCATAACACGTTTAATTAAATTTGGATCGTTATGGCCAACCCTTACCAGGGGAGTTGTTCCGCCAAGTTCAATTGTGCGGATGAGATCCTGAGCCTGTTTTAAGCTAATCGCGCTGTGTTCCATGTCCACCACAAGCCAGTCAAATCCAGCCTGTGTCATTATTTCAGCAACACTTGGGCTACCGATAGTTATCCATGATCCTTTTGTGTTTTCATGCTTATTAAGCCGATCTTTTAAATTCATTTTCTTTACTCCTTCGGTAGGATTGCAGGGTATTATTATTTTTGTCTTATTTTCATTAAAGTCTCAGCCAGGATGAAATCTTTTTCTTCATCTATATCAATTGCTTCAAGCTTATCCATGGTAAACATTTTTGGTTTTTCGCCTATTCTTTTGTTGCCTGCTGAATAGAATGAATCCTTTGAAAAAATAAACATATTAGAATTTTCTTCAAATAATGGAGGCAGATCCTGGGTTCTTAAAAGTTCACGGGGGTCGTGGTTGACCGGTTCTCCTGATTGATTGTATAAACGGGTCTGAAGTTTTGTTACTGAAAAGATTGAATCATAACTGCCAAGACTATTGAAATAGTCTTTAATAGCCCTTTCCAGTGTTTCTTTTTTTAACAATGGATTAGTGCTGTGGGTCTGAAGAAAATGGTCACTATCGCAAACAGACAGGTCATATTTAATGATTTCATTCATCGGGACCATATCTCCCTTAAGCTTTTCAGGCCTATTGATGATTCTGATCTTTGAAAAATATTTAGCCGCATCTTCGGCAATTATTTTACTGTCAGTATTTATTAAGATAGAATCGACAACTGGAGATTCCTGTAGAACTCTAGCGATTTGGTGGTAGAGCGGCTGTCCATTAAACAGCCGCATGTTTTTATTTTTGACTCTCTCTGAGTGACCCTTCATAGGTAATAAAGCAGTTATTTTCATTTGTTTATGGCCTGATTAATTTAGTGATAAATAAAAGTTTTTTAAGAGTTGCTTTGTTTTGTAGGGTGTTAGACAACATTTGTAAAATTCCAATCCACCGGTGGCAAGTATCCCAGACAAAGAGTTGCTTTTATATATTTCAATTACTGCAGCGGCAATGCCGTGGCTATCTGTCTTGTTCAGAACATATCCTTCTTTTAAATGTTCAACTTTTAATCCCAGGTTAGTCTTAGACAAGATAACGGGACGGCCCATTGCAAAATATTCGGGAAGTTTTGCCGGTAAACGTTGGTCATCAAAGGGACCGGACCAACCGGGCTGTACCAGGATATCTGCTGCGGCCATAACATCGGCTACTTCATGACGGGATACCCATCCCAGTTTTTTTTCAAAATTTTTGTACCGGGATTCGTCTGAGTCCAAGGGTACAAAATTGGTCCCGGTTCTGATGAGCATTGTCGGAATGCCTTGTTGGTTGAGCAGTTCAACAGCTCTGTACAGCTCCAGTACCCCCTGTTTTTTGGGTGCGCGGACATCTCCTGTATAACATAGGACGATATGATCCTCAGGAATGTTTAAACGTTTGCGAAGTTTATGATTTACCGGCCTGGGGTAGAATAAGCGTTCGTCTACAGGTGCCGGCAGGATTGTAGATGGCAGGCCGTTCGGATTGAATCGCTGCAGGGTTTCAATGATCAGGGTAAGCCCATCAGCTTTTTTGAGCCATTCCCAACCTCTTACCGGATGAAATCGGTTGTCCGGTATTAAAGAATCCATCTTACTTAAAGACAATTTCTTCAATTCGTCATAGGCTTTACCCAGGGTGTTTTCGGTGAGGTATTCTTCATTGTCTTCCAGGTGGATGATGGTTTTGAATGAATATTTCTTTTTCAGATCCTGACAAAACTTTCTCACGTGTTCTCTGGGTGTCCAGGCATGAACGATGTCGGGCCCTTTTTTGTTTGGGAAGGGCAGGGTGTTGCCGCATTCAACGTATGTGCAGACTTGATACGGTTTGTCCTGAGGATTATCTCCATTTTCCATTTCAGGTACGGCTACGATACAGGACACTTCCTGTTGGTTAAGCATTTCTGCGTAGTATTTTACATGATAGCCGCTGTTGCTGTTTATCCGGGAATGGGATACAAACAGCACATTTAATTCAGGTGAAGAATTTACCTGCTGTGGTTTAATATCAAAGAATTCGGTCGGAAGAACCGGGTTTGTTTCCTGAAAAATTGCGGGCTCAGGCTGATAATAGTTTTCCTGAAACGGATCTTCATCCCATTTATTAGAATCATTTTTCATTAAGTCTTGATCGTATTGCTCAAACAACGCCTGCATATGATCAATGGCCAGCGGCTGTTTTTTACGCATTAAAATTATTTCTAAAAGCCTGATCACGCCATTGCCTACTTTCCAGCGTTTAGATGCTATCAGGTTCTGTAAATCGGATTTCAAATTGCGTTTCCATCTCTGTGTCATTTCCGGAGAAATATTTGACCAGGTTGAGGTGATGCTTCTATACTCTTTAAAGATATCCTGCATATGGTCCATTGCCAGGCGGGTCTTGCCGCGAAAAAGCATTGTTTCAACCAGCCGGATCACAGCATGGCCCACTTTCCACCTGGCAGAATTTGCAAGCTGGGTAAGATCATTTTCCAGCTGCCGCATCAGGCTGTCTTCTGTTACCGGATAGTTGATCTCAAATCCTTTTTTACCGGGTTCAACTGCCTGACGGCTTGAAGGCACATTCCGTTTTTGGACTCCGGTTGAATTGAAAGCGTCAAAGATCTGCTGCATGTGATTGATTGCCAGTGGCTGTTTTTTACACAGTAAAATAATTTCAAGCATCCTTATTAGGAAATTACCTGCTTTCCACCTTTTTGAATCAATCAGTGTATTAAAATTATTTTGAAGCTGTGACATCCATTTATTGGTTTGATCGATATTTTTAAGGTGTTTTTGCTGATGGTTAAAGAGCTCTGAGTTCTGTGCTTCAACCTCTTTTAACTTTGATTCCAGCTCTGCGTTATCTGTATTTAATTGATGGATATGATTTTGTGCCTTCTGAAGCTGAGATTGGGTGCCGGATAAGTTCTCACGAACGTCTGAGTTCTGTGCTTCAACCTCTCTTAACTTTGATTCCAGTTCTGCGTTATCTGTATTTAATTGATGGATATGATTTTGTGCCTTCTGAAGCTGAGATTGGGTGCCGGATAAGTTCTCACGAGCGTCTGAGTTCTCTGCTTCAATCTCTTTTAATTTTGTTTCCAGCTCTGCGTTATCTGTATTTAATTGATGGATCCGGTTTTTTGCCTGCTGAAGCTGAGACTGAGTGCCGGATAAGTCTTCACGAACACCTGAGTTCTGTGCTTCAACCTTTTTTAACTTTGACTCAAATGAGGCGTTGGCTGATTCCAGTTCTTTACGCGACATTTGTTCGGATGTTAGATCATTGCGTGAAGATTCAAGAGCCTCCCGTACGGATGCAAGGTCAGACTCAAGTCCTGCTTTTGACGATTCCAGTTCCTCCCGTGTTTTATATAATGAGTCCATGTCTGTGAAAGATATTTCCAGAACTTCCTGTGTTGAGATAAGGTCATTCTCTAAAATGGCTTTGGTCGTTTCCAGCTCTTCACGGGACTTACGTTCAGATTGTAGTTCATTACTTGATGTTTCGAGTTCATTCTGTATGGATGCAAGGTCGGTCTCAAGTTTGGTTTTAGAAGAATTTAGTTCTTCACGTGATTTACGTTCAGATGCAAGTTCTGTGGATGATGACAGAAGTTTATTCTGTATTGATGTAAGGTCTGTCTCTAGTTTGGTTTTAGAAGAATTTAGTATCTCACGTGATTTACGTTCAGATTGTAGTTCATTACTTGATGTTTCAAGTTCATTTTGTATTGATGTAAGGTCTGTCTCTAGTTTGGTTTTAGAAGAATTTAGTTCTTCACGGGACTTACGTTCAGATTGTAGTTCATTACTTGATGTTTCAAGTTCATTCTGTATGGATGCAAGGTCGGCCTCAAGTTTGGTTTTAGAAGAATTTAGTTCTTCACGTGATTTACGTTCAGATTGTAGTTCATTACTTGATGTTTCAAGTTCATTCTGTATGGATGCAAGGTCCGCTTCTAGTTTGGTTTTAGAAGAATTTAGTTCTTCACGGGACTTACGTTCAGATTGTAGTTCATTACTTGATGTTTCAAGTTCATTCTGTATGGATGCTAGGTCTGCCTCAATTTTAGTCTTTGATGATTGCAAATCATTTTGAGCTTTTTGTGCGGATTCCAGATCTGAACGGGATAATTCCAGCTCTTCCTGTATCTTTGCTCTTGTGTTTCTAAGGTTTAAAAGGGACTCTTGAGATTGTTTCCAGATAGTT
>Ga0207996_1000822_pt1 | contig 24911 bp, 16 predicted proteins | sample AntAceMetag02UKG_FD_184773 | JGI IMG/M metagenome (GOLD analysis project Ga0207996, IMG submission 184773) | Saline lake microbial communities from Ace Lake, Antarctica - Antarctic Ace Lake Metagenome 02UKG (SPAdes) (version 2) | ecosystem: Environmental > Aquatic > Non-marine Saline and...
TAAGGTATTCGATAAATGCAAAAAAAAAGCACTTAGCAAGATTGAGTTATATGTTTTTTATGGTGCGCCCAGCAGGATTCGAACCTGCGACCTACGGATTCGTAGTCCGATTTTTCCACTTCCCTTATATTCCCATAAATCCATTTCTTACTTGACATTTCAGGTACTTCTATTTATATTTCTTCATACATGATACTACGGGAACCTACTATATCCAGAGTTTTTTTGTCTAAATTTTGACTAAAATAAATCGGGGATCTGCAAATGGTTAATAAATGGTACAAGGTCGGCAAGGGCCTTCAGGCATATAATCACAAAAGCCGTAAGTATGGCAAGCGGTTTGATCGGTATATCCGGGGCCGCTATATGGTAGATGGTAAAATCAATAATAACCCTTTCGGCTGGGAGTCTGATTTTGCCAAGGCGGAGAGATCGAGGTTGCAGGCTGAAGGTGGTGGTGTGGCAAAGAGATCTTTCTTGGAATTCGCAGCGGGAGAGCTTGAACGATTGCGGGCAAATGCCAAAGCAGGGACCGGGCCTGCTACCCTCAAAGAGGATAAAGCATTGGCTGATGAGAAGGCTAAAGCTGAGGAAGATGCCAGGCTATTAAAGGAAAGAGATGCCATAACCTTTGGTGAATATTTCGAAAAAGTCTATTACCCTATAGCTAAGACCTCCAAGAAACAACGGAGCCATGTGCAAGAGATATCGCATTTTAGGCTATGGCTGAATCCTGTAATTGGCAAAATGTGGTTGAAGGATATCCGCCCCATTAATCTGGAAAGGGTAAAGAAGAACCTATTAGAGAAATCCAGGAGCCCACGGATGATCCAGTATGTATTTGCCACGGGTCGGCAATGCTGGAATTTCGCGAGACGTGATGGTCTTGTGCCTAGAGAATGGCCAGGGAAGGAAGTTAAACTTCCCAAGGTTGAGAATAAAAGAATGCGATTCTTGACGGATGCGGAAGGGGATCTTCTATTGGAGGGCTTGAAGGAACGGAGCCAACAGCTGCATGATATCTGTTTGCTTTCATTCGATAGTGGATTGAGGGCGGACGAGATATTTTCTCTCAGATGGAACCGTGTCGACCTTGTTCAGAATTCTGTAAAGGTTTTTGATAGTAAGGGGAAGGATCGGGTTGTCTTTTTGACTGGTAGAACAGTTGATATGCTCCAGGGATTGCCAAAGGATGGTTTGGTATTCAAGAGCCGGACAGGTGAAAAGATTACGGAGATATCAAACTCTTTCGATAGAGAGGTCAACGACCTGGGCTGGAATGATGGCATCAAGAGCCGGAAAGATAAATTAGTCTTTCATTCTTTGCGTCATTCATTTGCCTCCAGGTTGGTGGCACGCGGTATTGACCTTTATGTGGTATCTCAGTTGCTGGGGCATAGTGACCTTTCTATGACACAAAGGTATAGCCATTTGAGACCGGATACACTGCAGGCGGCCGTCAAGACCTTAGAAGAGCCAGAGACAGAGGAAGAAGTGCAGTCCAAGGTGGTCAAGCTGCGGGCCAACAACGAAGAATAAACAGTTTCCGGGGATAGGTTCTGCAGACCGACAAGGCGTGATTCCCTGTCACGTCTTCCCTGGGTTAACAAACAGTGGGCAAGAGGGTGCCTTATGATAAAAACGCCTGCAAACAGCTTTCCCTATCCTGAAAAACTTAAGCTTCTGATGAAGGCAATACAGGAGTTGCTATTGATTGACCATGCAGGGAAAAAAGAATTCCGATCCGAAGCTGCACCGGAACTGCAAAGGGGGAAAGGCGCATTCACGTTCTCTGAATGCTATTCAATGCTTTGTCAAATTGGAGGCGGAGAACAACTGCTGGCAAGCTTAGAGGCTGGCCGTTCACTTATGTTAGACGGTGCGCTTGTTTATATCAAGAAACAAGATGTGCTTGATCCGGAATTTGAATTCAGTGAAGATACACAGCAATTTGAAAGCGAATTTACAGTTTTGTTAATACTTTTTTATAATTCAGTCAAGGCTACACGCGACCCATCATCAGGGGGAATTATATATCCAGAATTCTCAAGAGAAGATAATGGAAAATTTGATTTTGCCATAATGAAGGCATTATTCCAGGCAGGGAAAATTATTGAACGGTTGCAAAGCGATGGGTGGCAAGGCTCCGATTGGGGAAAAGAAACGGGCAGCGTAAAACACAAAGGTTATGTTTTAGATCAAGATGTAATTCAGGCCGCTAAAGAGGTATCTAAGCGGCTTAAATCAAAACGGAGTATAGCGCGGGCAGTGCGAAAGAGGCTGCTTAAAGATGAATTAGGAAAAGAGAATCCCAAGAAAGTCTACAAAGAAGATCATATCCGACAAAAAATATTGAACGAGGTATGGCCAGAGATCTTATAGCTTAAAATATTCGAATATGTTTTTTCCGAAAGCCGATTTCCCTCACAGGGTGGTTGGCTTTTTTTTGTGAAAAAATTGGGTACTATCTAAGATGGAACCCAAAAACATTAGTAAATTCAATGATTTAGATTGACTATGAGAACCTAAAGGCTTATTATATTTTTGAAGTCAATCACAAATTTAATTGAAGGAGAACACAATGGAAAAAGACATTTTTCAGGAGATGGCAGATCGGTGGCCATCGGCGGTTGTCGCCCGGGTCGAGATCGGGCGTTTTACCGGCGGGCTGATTTCAGCAAAATCTTGCGCGAATTTAGACAGCCTAGGGCAAGGTATCCCGGGGCGGGTGGCGGTCGGGAGAAAGGTGATTTATCCGGTTTCGTGTCTGATTGAATGGCTTCGGGACAGGGCATCCAATTAGAAAGGGAGGTGATGAACTTGACGGATTTCAGGCGGGATGTCCTTCATTCAATGGGTGTTCTCCAATGGTTGATTGAGACAACAGGCATGGCAGAGGATGAAATATTGACAATGGTGGATGAAGATTTTCAACAGTTACTTTCAAGGGTCGGAGGGTGAACAGGTGGAGCAACTAAATTTATTTCAACCACAGATGCCAGCTTATGAGTATCTCCAGTATTTGGCAGATCTCCTGAAAATGAAAAGCAGCTCCAACAATAGACAGCGTTTCATGGAGAAGATTCTCACAGTGCTAAAACCTAAAGTCCGTGAATGGGAAGAGAGTTTCAAGACAAACACAATGCAGCCGTACATTGAGCCGGTTCTACTTCTCTTCTATGCCGACTATGCAGAATGGGAAGGTTTAAAATTGGAGTTTGGCGGATAACAAAAGGCCTTCCCGGAGGTCCATCCAGGAAGGCCGCAAACAATAAAAACAGGTGATTTCAATGAATTTAACTATCCAAAAAGAAGATGTCAAGCGGCACTTCGATGCCCGTTGGCCAGATTTTTACGGGCATTTTGTAGAGCTTAAGAATGGCAAGGGTGATCAATACACGGGCCTCTGTCCGTTTCACGATGACCACAAGCCTTCGCTATCGGTGGACGGCAGAGAGGGTCTCTTCAAGTGTTTTGCCTGCGGGGCTTCAGGCGATGCCTTCACGTTTTATCGTCTCCTTAAAGGTGTCTCCGGCTTCCCTGAAATTCTCCAAGGGATCGCTGAGGAGTTCAATATCCTTCCTTCCGGGTCCCCCAAGTCCTCAACTGGGAAGTCACCGAGTAGCAAGAAATCCAAGATAGTTACGGCCTACGATTACACGGACGAAAAGGGAGATCTTCTCTTCCAGGTAGTCAGGTATGAGCCAAAAGATTTCAAGCAGCGCAGGCCAGACGGAAAAGGCGGGTGGCTGCGGAATCTACAAGGCGTGAGGCGGGTTCTTTATCGGTTGCCGGAGGTGCTCAAGGCTCTTTTAGTCCTAATTCTGGAAGGTGAAAAGGATGTTGATAATATCCGGGGAAATTTCAAAATGGCGGCGACAACGTGCCCAGGAGGCGCGGGGAAGTGGCGGGAAGAATACAACAAGGCTTTAGCCGGGAAAGATGCGGTACTTATACCGGATAATGATGACGCAGGCCATGACCATGTTGAAAAGATTGCTAAAAGCCTAAAGGGTGTCGCCAAGTCAATTCGCATTCTTGAGTTGCCGGGTCTCCCTGATAAGGGTGACGTGTCCGATTGGATCGAAGCCGGCGGAACAAAGAAAGAACTAAATAGGCTGATTGAAGAGTGTCCATTGTGGGAGCCGGAAGAAGATCCAGGAGCGGCCGCAAAAAAGTTATTTCCAAGAGGTCCCTTTCCGTGGGGGGTCCTTCCTGCCGGAATTGCAGACAGCTTGAAACAGTTGGCCAGGTCCTGCGCCACAAGCGCAACGTCGCTGCCTGGCGCAGCGATTGCGATTTTCGCTTCCATGGTTGGGTCCATCGTCTCCGTTTCTCCTAAGCTATCATGGATGGAGCCTTTGATATTTTGGTTGTCCGATATTCGGGACAGTGGGGCGGGGAAAACTCCGGCCGCGAGGGCATTGTGTGAGGTCTTATATGATGCTCAGACGAAAGCAGATGAAGCCTACAAGGAAAAACTGGAGGAGTGGTTGGCTATACCAAAGAAAAACAGGGGTCAGGCTCCACAAAGGCCAAGAGGGTATTTTGTCACAGATTTGACGTTGGAGGGTCTGCGGGAAGATCACTCCGGGCACGGGGGGAAGGTGTGCATCATGGATGAAGTGTCAGCCTTCCTTAGCAGCCAGAATCAATACAAAGGGGGTAAGGGGTCAGATCGCGAGTCCTGGATAAACCTCCACGATGGAAAGCCAGCGAGGATAGTCCGGGTTGGAAAAACGATTTGGCTACGGGGAGCAAGGATCAGCATTTTCGGCGGGATACAACCTGCTATTTGGATTGTGTGCTTCAGCGGTGAAGACGGCGGCGTCTATCTTGTGGATGGAACTGTATTCCGGTTCCTGCCAGTGTACGAAGGTTCAGCGTTCTATCCGCTCACAGCCGAGGCATGGTCAGATGACAGCAGAAAAGAGTGGGAGTCTCTTCTCAGAACGGTCATGCGGTGGTCTGATAGCCTCCAGGCTGCAAAGGAAAAGAAAGGCCTATGTCTCGGCCAGGCTGCTCAGGAACTCTTTCTGAATTGGCGAAATGAACTTTACATGTTGTCCTGGGATCTCCCTCCGATTGTGCGGGGATTCATTCCAAAGCTGGTTGGATATGCTTTGAGGTTTGCCGGTGTCCTTTACTTGATGGATGTGTTCTCCAGGGGTCAGGAGCCGGGGTCCGTCCTGGATGAGGAAGATATCCAGAAGGGGATCGCGGTCAGCGAGTTCTATCTGGGGCATATCATAGCCGCGATGGAACTGTTAACGGACGAGGATGCTCCAGTACTGTTTGAGGTCACAGAGCAGATGATCCACCTTGCCAAAACCCTGGACGCCATAAGTTCGGATATTGATTCCGGAAAGTTGGGCATTGGCTATATTTGGAAGCGGTTTAATGAGAAATGCCGGAAGGAGCAAAAGGTCAAATCAGCGAAGGCAATGGGTGCGATATTACGGCGGTGCGGGTTAACAATTGCGAAGGGAAAACACAATGTAAACGGAAAAGAAAGCATTAAATGTCTCCAATGGGATGAAAAAACAAACTCCTTAATAGAAAGAAGTCTCCAAAGTCTCCAAAGTCTCCAAAATGAAGAAAATCAAACAGTTATAGACGGAGACATTCTATGCGCAAAGTCTGCAAAGTCTCCAACAAAGGAAGATGGTAACGGAGGCATGGAGACTTCGGAGACAAACCAAAACAGAAGTCTCCGCGCTGAACATGCTGAAATGATTGACAATGGAGACAATGGAGACAATGGAGACAATGGGTCGGATATAAATAAAAACACTGAACTTGATTGGAGTTACTGACGTGCTCGATCAGGCATTAAAGAAAATCGAAGGTTGCACATCTTCTAATGAACTCCAGAGACTGTGGGCGGAAAACTCCGGGGAATGGAGCCGACTTCCGCGTGATGAAGCCCGGCTCGTGATCAAGCGTAAGGACCGGAAAAAAGGTGCTTTTGAAACCCGGATCAGGAAATGGATCATCGATTCAAGGAGCATCGGGCGGGTAGAATTGGTTTACGACGAGGATAAACCGCATCAAGCGGCGGTCGGCGGCGTTGAATATCGAATTGATGAAGTGAAAACACTGTCGAGCAAAAGAATGCGGAGGAAAGATCTCCTCGCAGTTCATGGAATTAAAGCCGTCTTCGAGGGCCGAGTCCTTCCTTGAAAATGCAAAGAATGCCTGAAAAGAAACGAGGTATACCGTAATGGGTGTTAAAACTCAAATACAGTGTAAGGGTGGACATAAGACGGTCGAGTTAAACCGGAGGCGGGCTATTCGGGAAAGGTGCCTGAATTGTGCAGCGTGGTCTTATTCACAGGTCCGTACGTGTCCTCACGTCGATTGCCCCTTGTACCCTTTCAGAAGCGGGGAGGGTAAGCAGGATGCCAGGATGCGGTCGCGGGCCATTAGATCCTATTGCCGGTGGTGCATGGCCACGGAACAGCCCTCCCGATGTGTGGTAATCGATTGTCCATTGTACTGCTATCGTAAATCGACGGTTGAGCGTCCTAAACTACCCATATAGGCACGAGTTGAAGGACGTGTAGCTATAACTGAATAGCGGAGGCAGGGGCTACATGACAAATAGTTGAAACCTGCAAAATACAGGGCATTCCCGCACCCCGCCCATCCAGCACACCTCATTTATGACCTGCCACTTAAAATAACTTGAACTATTCACCCCGGCCGTACTATCATCTTTCCTCAATGATCTACGAATGCTCGGTATTATGCCCTTGTTCTCAGCGCCAAAAACTGAAAATGTGCTCTTAAAGGCCTTAAAACTCCTATGGCAAATCTCCAATAATGCAAAAAAGTTATTTTCTTGTGACCGCATCTGTCTTTGTAGAGTTAAGTGAATGAACCGATTTTTCATTTATGTATCCAATTCCTGGGAGACGGATTTGAACCCAAAAGAAGAATTGCTGTTTTCAATGGCTGAATTTGCCGAATTTATTAGGCTAACCAAAGAAGCAGATGCTTATGCTGACTTCAGTAACAATATTTCGCTAAAATGCGAAATCTGCGATTCTTTCATAATAACCACTGAATCAATTTATCGTACTATTGCAAAAATAAATAATCGGCTTACTCCTGACTTTGAGACTATTGATTACGTTTTTTATAAGATTTTGATCCCAGTTACACTCACAAACGAGCAGTGGAAAGAATATCAAGGAGGAAGCATAAACCTAAAGCCTGTAGATCCTAACGTAGACCCAATATATGAATATTGCGACGGCTTCCGGTTTGTTTCGGAGGAATGCGCATTTATTTTCGATCGAGAGTGTTCGTGTAATTTTGTTATGGAAGGGAAGGTATTTGAATGACAGAGCCACTTCACTTTCGAAGTTGTTTAACCTTAGGGGTACCGCTATGGTTCCACTGAATACCGAGACAATGCGGCTTTCCAGACGAGGAAAAGAAATCGATATTCACCAACAGCATGAAGGGCGAGGTCAATGAGCACCCCTTATCATGCCCGATATTTCGCCTATGAGCTCACCCGCCAAGGCGGCGAGGGTGTAGAACGCTTATCCAGATCTCTTTTCGATGCCTGCGTGGATTTGAATCCCCACCAGATCGAAGCTGCCCTTTTCGCCCTTCGCTCCCCTGTAACAAAGGGGGTTCTATTCGCGGATGAGGTCGGTCTTGGAAAAACAATAGAAGCTGGACTGGCCATCTGCCAAAGCTGGGCTGAACGGCACAGGCGCGTCATAGTCATCTGTCCGGCATCTCTCCGAAAACAGTGGGCGATGGAACTTGAGGAAAAGTTTCACCTACCCACACTGGTTCTCGATGCGAAAACCTACCGCGAGCAGGTGCGGGAGGGGAATCCCAGCCCTTTCATGAATGACTGCATCGTGATATGTTCGATGCACTTCGTCAGTAGCCGGGCAGCCGAAATCAAACCCATTCAATGGAATCTCGTGGTCATTGATGAGGCGCACAAATTGCGCAATGCCTATCGGCAGAGCAACCGAATGGGTCAAAATATTCGATGGGCGCTGGAGGGTCGCCGTAAGGTTCTTCTCACTGCGACCCCTCTTCAAAACTCCCTTCTTGAGCTGTATGGTCTTTCAACCATAATAGATGATCAAATTTTTGGCGATCTCCCTTCCTACCGGACCCAATATGTCAACATTGGAGGTAATCTTAAGGAACTCCGTGAAAGGCTCCAGTCCTTTTGCATACGCACTTTGCGTAGCCAAGTTGTAGAATTCATTCAGTATACAGAACGTAGGCTCATTACCCGTCCGTTCAAACCCACTGACCAAGAACATAAGCTTTACGAGGCCGTCTCAGATTTTCTCAAGCGCGAAGATACCTACGCCCTCCCTCACCAGCAAAGGCATTTGACTGTATTAATCGTCCGTAAGTTGCTTGCGTCATCCTTTCAGGCATTGGCGGGTACGCTGGAGGTCATGCGTGAAAGGCTCATAGGGATGCGCAACCAGGCCAAAGTGGAGGCTAATCTTGCAGAACGCATAATTGAAGAAGAGGAGATCGGGGATGAGTTGCTTGATGAAGCGCTGAACGACGAGAACGTTGAATCGGTCTCTGAAGCCCCAGGATCAGAGGAAGAATCTATTAAGATTGACAAACAGAAGCTTAATGCCGAGATCGAGCAGCTTTCGCAGTACATCAATTGGGCTCGCAGTATTGGCATAGACACTAAAACGCGCGTGCTTCTCAAGGCTCTGGAAATCGGCTTTGCCGAAATGGAGAAGATTGGGGCATTCCAAAAGGCGATAATTTTTACAGAATCCCTAAAAACCCAGCAGTTTCTCAGGGATTTCTTAGAATCCAATGGATATGCTGGCCGAGTAATAACCTTCAATGGTACCAATAGAGAGCCGGATTCAACTCGTATCTATAAGCAATGGCTTGAAGTCAACAAAGAAAGTGGTCGTGTTTCTGGATCTCGACCAATAGATGTACGCACGGCTATCATTGAGCATTTTCGAGATAACTCAAGCATCATGATTGCCACGGAAGCTGCATCAGAAGGCATAAATCTCCAGTTCTGTTCTCTGGTGATAAACTTTGACCTTCCCTGGAACCCTCAACGTATTGAACAACGCATTGGTCGATGCCATCGTTATGGACAGAAATACGATGTGGTGGTCATCAACTTCCTCAATGAGCGTAATGCAGTTGATCGCCGCGTTTATGAGCTCCTGACCGAGAAATTTAATTTATTCATGGGGGTATTTGGCGCGTCAGATGAGGTCCTTGGTAGCATCGAGTCTGGTGTAGACTTTGAGCGACGTATTTTAGATATCTACCAACAGTGCCGCACGCAGGATGAGATTGAAGCCGCATTTGAATCTTTGCGAAAGGAGCTTGACGAAACTATCGCTTCTCGCATTCAGGAAACCAGGAAAATCCTGCTTGAGCATTTTGATGAGGACGTGCATGCCCGACTTCGCGTAAATCTTACCGGTGCTCAGGAACAGCTCGACCGCGTAGGCCGCATGTTCTGGACTTTAACGCGCTTCATCCTGGGCGGCAAGGCCGCGTTTGATCACCAGGCACTTTCATTTCGCCTAACCGACCCACCGCTGCCCTCGATCCACTCAGGTACATACCACATGATTTCGAAGGATCGGGAAAATGTTTCTGGCGAGTTCCTCTATCGTTTAGGCCACCCTCTCGGTGAGTTCGTTATCCAGGCAGGAAAGTCCTACTCAACGCCTGTCGCGAAGGTGAGCTTTGACATCTCTGGACATCAGACAAGAATTTCAATGGTCGAGGAATTAAAAACCAAATCCGGTTGGCTGACTTTGCAAGAGCTAATCGTTGATTCATTTGAACGCGAGGGGTATTTGCTGTTTTCAGGCTTCGATGACGACGGAAAGACTCTTGACCAAGAGACCTGTGAGAAACTTTTTATTTGCAGAGGCCGAGTATTGGGCACGCTGGATGTGCCGGAAGCTGATAGGCAGCGCCTCTCGGCAGACGCGGACCGCCATGCCAAGGCGACTATCAGTAAGTCCCTTGAGCGCAACAGTCATCATTTCAATGAAGCTCGTGAACAACTTGAAAAGTGGGCCGACGATATGGTGATAGCGGTTGAAAAGGAATTGCGCGATACTAAGGATCAGATCAAGGCACTTAATCGCCAATCGAGACAAGCCACTACTGTTGAGGAGCAGCACCAGCTTCAAGAGAAAATCAAGGATCTCGAGAAGAAAAAACGCCGTCAACGGCAACGAATTTTCGACGTTGAGGATGAGATTATGGAAAAAAGGGACACACTGATAGACTCATTGGAGAAACGTATGCAACAAAAAACATCCAGTAAGCTTCTTTTTACTATACGATGGAAAATAACTTGAGGAGTAAAATCATGAATGAAATATCTACCTTTACAAGCGATAAGCAGCCGCTCCAAGATATACTTAAAAGCATAGCACGGGGAGAAATCCAGCTGCCTGAATTTCAGCGTGGTTGGGTTTGGGACGATGAACACATTCGAAGTTTAATGGCTAGTATCTCGCTTAGCTATCCAATCGGCGCCATCATGACGCTTGAAAATGGTAATCCAGATGTTCGCTTCAAACCACGTCCGGTTGAAGGTGTCAAATTGAATGGAGATATCGAACCCGAGCATTTCATCCTTGATGGTCAGCAACGTTTAACATCACTATATCAAGCACTTTCATTGGATGAGCCCGTCAAAACGCGTGACAATCGAAAAAGAGAGATATTACGCTGGTACTATATAGATATGGAAAAGGCTCTAAACCCTCATTTAGATCGTGAAGATGCTCTTATTAGCCTACCAGAAGATAGAATCATAAAAAGATACCGCAATGAAGCTGAGAAGGACTATTCTACTCCACAAGCAGAATACGAGAACTTGCTTTTCCCAGTATCTAACATTTTTGACCCCGCTGACTGGCGTCGAGAATTTAATTTGTACTGGCAGCATGATGTCGACAAAAGTAGGTTCTTCGATCTATTCGAAAGAAGAATTATCGAATGTTTCAAGCAGTATCAAGTACCAATGATAATACTCCGTAAGAGCACACCAAAACTTGCAGTTTGCCAGGTATTTGAAAAAGTGAACACTGGCGGAGTTTCATTAACGGTGTTTGAATTGATTACTGCTAGTTTCGCGGCTGACGGCTTCAATTTAAGAGAGGATTGGGAAGGTAAATTTGAGAAAGGTATAAAAGTATCTGAAGGGCGAAAAGATGTTTTACATAAACAACAAATCCTTCAATCCGTCGGTGCAGATGAGCTTTTACAGGTGATAGCGCTTCTCACAACATACGAACGAAAGCAAGCTGATTCTAACGCAGCTGTCAGTTGCAAAAGAAACGAGATTCTCAAGCTTGTTTTAAGTGAGTACCAGAAGTGGGATGATACGGCTACAAACGGATTTATCAAAGCTGGCAAATTGCTCTTTCATCAGAATTTTTATTCGAATAGAGATCTCTCTTACGGGACACAGTTGGTCCCTCTATCCTCATTATTGGCTCTATTAGGGGATAAGGCAGATAATGACGCAGTTCGAGAGAAACTGATCCGATGGTTCTGGTGTGGCGTATTTGGTGAATTGTATGGAAGTGCAGTAGAAACGCGCATGGCGAAAGATTTACTGGAAGTATCTAATTGGATAGATGGTGCTGACGAACCTTCAACAGTTCTCGAGTGCAATTTCGTACCTGCTCGTTTATATACACTTCGGACCCGCAACAGTGCAGCCTATAAAGGACTTTATGCATTGTTAATGCGTGATGAATGTCTTGATTTCCGCACGGGTGAGCCAATTGATGTTCAAACCTATTTCGAAGACTATATTGATGTCCATCATATTTTTCCTCGCGACTGGTGCAATAATAATAATGTTGAACCAAAATTCTATAACTCAATTATCAATAAGACCCCTCTGGCTTATAGGACAAATCGTATCATTGGCGGAAATGCGCCAAGCATTTACTTGGAAAAATTGAGAGAAGATACGGGGATTACCGAAGAGCGTCAGAACGAAATTCTCGAGTCGCATGTTATTGCTGTTGATGCGTTAAAGAGCGATGATTTCTGGCCTTTTTACGAAGCCCGTAAAGAAGCTTTACTCCAGCGAATAGAAAATGCAACCGGCAAGAAAATTACCCGAGAAGACAAAGGGGATTTAGAGACAGTTGACTTGAACGAATCTCCGGAAGATATTGATGGAGGTGTAACCCTATGAAATCATACGACAAACTCAAAACCAAACTCGCCGAGTTATTCCAACTCAACCAGGCCGATCTGGACTTCGGCATTTACCGGATCATGAATGCGCGGCGGGATGAGATCAACCAATTCCTGGAAAATGATCTTCTGCCCCAGGTTCACGAGGCGTTCAAACAATATAATTCTGCGGACAAGACTGTTCTGAAAAAGGAACTTGAGAATGCCGAAAAAGGAGCTCGTGCTCTCGGCATTGAGCCGGAGGGTGTACCGAAGGTAAAGGAACTTAGAGCCACATATGAGACTTCGAGCGTCGATATAGCCTCGCTGGAGAACGATGTCTACGACCACCTATGCAGCTTCTTCAGCCGCTACTACGACGAGGGCGACTTCATTTCGCTCCGTCGTTACAAGGAAGGGGTCTATGCCATTCCTTATGAGGGCGAGGAAGTCAAGCTTCACTGGGCCAACCACGACCAGTACTACATCAAAACTACCGAGTATTTCCGTGACTACGCCTTCAAAACCCCAAGCGGCCATCGCGTACATTTCAAGATCGCCGAGGCGGATACGGAGAAGGACAATATCAAGGCCGCCAACGGTAACGACCGGCGTTTTCTGCTACACGGCGACAAGCCCGTAATCGAGGAAAATGGCGAACTCGTCATCCGCTTTGAGTACCGCCCCGACGGTTACAAACGCAAGCAGGACGCCATCAACGCCGACATAGCAAAGCGAGTCATTGCGGACCTGAACGACGCGAAGCTGGCCGCATGGAAAGACCGCCTGGCCGTTATGTGGAAACGGGCCGGTGGCAAGGAAACCGACAAGACGATCCTTGACAAACACCTGTTTGGCTATACCCGGCGAAACACCTTCGATTATTTTATACACAAGGACCTGAATGGTTTCCTCAGGCGTGAGCTTGACTTCTACGTCAAAAACGAGGTCATGCGGCTGGACGATATCGAGGAAGAGAGTGTCCAGCGAGTCGAGCAGTACCTTTCAAAGATCAAGGTCATTCGCCGAATCGCTCACAAGATTATCGACTTCCTGGCGCAGATCGAAAATTTCCAGAAGAAACTATGGCTCAAGAAAAAGTTCGTGGTCGAGACCAACTACTGCGTAACGCTCGACCGAGTACCGGAGGAACTTTACCCCGAGATTGCAGCAAACGATGCTCAGCGGGAGGAATGGGTGCGGTTGTTTGCCATAGATGAAGTCGAAGGCGACTTACACGCCCCGGCCTATACGGAACCGATGACGGTCGATTTCCTCAAAGCAAACGATAAACTCATACTCGACACCGCCTTCTTCCCCGTCGACTTCAATTGTCGCCTCCTCAGCGCCATCGAAGACATCGATACGCACACCGGTGGGCTGTTGGTACATAGCGATAACTTTCACGGCCTTAATTTTATCCAATGGCGATATGCGTCAGAGGTTAAGTGCCTGTATGCTGACCCTCCATTCAACTCGCCATCGACAGAGATTATGTATAAGAATGACTACAAGCATTCGAGTTTTCTGTCTTTGATGGACAGTCGTCTTGCACTTTCGAAGTCGCTCCTTTGTCCAGATGGATCTTGCGTGATCGCCATCGACGAAAATGAAGGCAACGGCCTCTTGCGCCTTGTCATGGAACACTACCGAGGTTATGACATCGTAAATATTCCAATTGAACACAACCGCAAGGGCGTCCAAGGGGATCACTTCTCGTATACAAACGAATTCGCGATATTCGCTGTGTCGCCATTGCTGAAAAATCTGAACCGCACAGTGTTGCCCGAGGATGAATGGGACTACTCCAATTTGAGAAATTGGGGGGGAGAATCCCGGCGCGAGGATGGTGCTAACTGCTTCTATCCTGTGTTTGTCAAGGATCGTAAAATCGTAGGATTCGGCGAAGTGTGCCCCGATTATATTCATCCAGATTCAGCGAATGTTCCGCTTGAAGATGGACGGTTGGCAATTTATCCAATCGATGCAGAGGGGATGGAACGTAAGTGGCGATATGCCCGACACACGGTCGAGGGCATCCAGAAGCTCTTGAAAGTTGAAGAGGCAAGATCTGGTGATTTGCAAATCAAAAAAGCCAAAGCAGACGAACAATTCAAGACGGTCTGGTACGGCCCCCGCTATAACGCTGGAGATTATGGAACCAAAGTACTCACCAAAATGGGGTTCGAGAAGGGAACATTTACCTTTCCCAAATCTGTTAATACTGTTCGCGACTGTATATTTGCAGTATCTGATAAGGGTTCAATCGTCGTTGATCCCTTTGCTGGATCAGGAACAACCGGGCACGCGATTATAGAGCTTAATGGAGAAGATGGTGGTTCGCGGCGATTCGTGTTGATCGAAATGGGTGATCACTTCGACACCGTCCTCAAGCCGCGAATCCAGAAGGTGGTCTACTCCAAAGACTGGAAGGATGGCAAGCCGGTCTCGCGAGAGGGCGTGAGCCACATGTTTAAGTACATCCGACTGGAGTCATACGAAGACGCTCTGGCAAACATTGAACTACAGAGCACCGGTCCCCAGCAATTGTTGCTCGATAAGGCCGGGGACTTCCGCGAATCCTACATGTTAAAATACATGCTCGACGTAGAATCCCGGGGTAGCCAGACACTGCTCAACATCGACAACTTCGACGATCCATGGAACTACAAGCTGCTCGTGGGCGCGGGTTCGGTCGGTGAGACAAAGCCCGTAAATGTGGACCTCGTCGAGACCTTTAATTGGCTCTTGGGCCTGAAAGTAAAGCACATCGACAGAATCAGCGGATTCCAGGTGGTCGAAGGAGAGAACCCAAAGGGTGAAAATGTCCTCGTTATCTGGCGCAAGATTCGGAACCTGGACGAGACTGATATCGAGAAGATCGCCGCTGACCGTGAAAAGGCCAACCGAGATCTGGAAGAATTCTTCAGGAAGCAGCAGTACAACACGCTCGATTCCGAGTTCGACGTGATCTACGTCAACGGCGACAACAACCTGATGAACGTGCCGCTCGATCCGGACAAGGAAGGCGTGGAGCCACGCTACAAGGTGCGGCTTATAGAAGAGGAGTTCAAGTGGCGCATGTTCGATGTGAAGGAAATATAGAGAGGCGACCATGGTGAAACGTGTAAACCGTGGCCGCAGATCAAATGCGGCTGCCAAGAAAATCAAGTTCGATCACCGGTTGGTACTGACCAATTGGATACTTGAACTGTTTGGTGTGGCCTCCTTCGAGGACCTGGGAAAACACATGCGCGATCCCGATTTCGAAGGCTTCAACGAGGACGGTATATCCCGTTTCCACCAATGCCTGAAGTTACTCTTCGACCGTCCCGAATTGCCGAACGACATCCTTCTGGCCTACGACGGAAACATCGTCCGGCACTGGAAAAGAATCACCTCGCGACGAAACACTGATGGGCAGAATCTGTACCCCAAGTACTTTCAGTATCTCTGTTTGCTCTTTACGGAAATTTACCTGGACCGCTACTTCCGTGATCCCGAGAAACTTCTCTCCGACCTCAACGCTTACGCAAAGCGTTTCAACAAAAGCGATACGCCCCAGCAGAATACCCTTGGCCAACTCTTCGCTATGGGCCTGCCGCCGGACGTTCAGATCAAGGCATACATGCCAGACGACTTGAAGAAGCTTGCCTTTTGGAGCGCCACTGGATCGGGCAAAACGCTTCTCATGCACGTCAACATCCTGCAATACCAGCATTATCAAAAGCTGAACGGCCGAGAGAGCGACATTAATCGGACTATTCTGCTTACACCTAATGTGGGATTAAGCCTTCAGCACCGTGACGAGTTCCGGCTCTCCGGCATATTCGCGGATCTCTTTGACAAGGATGCCGGAAGATTGTTCACGGGGAGCAACATTGAGATTATCGACGTCCACAAGTTGCGCGAAACTACCGGTGAAAAGACTGTGTCCATCGACGCTTTCGAAGGCAACAACCTTGTCCTGGTGGACGAAGGCCACCGAGGCACAACCGGCGCGGAAATCGGCCACTGGATGCAGATGCGCAACCGGCTATGTGAAAAGGGCTTTTCCTTCGAGTACTCCGCCACCTTCGGCCAGGCCATGAAGGCAAGCGGCAACAAGGAACTGGCCCACGAATACGCCAAGTGCATCCTCTTTGACTACTCCTACAAATACTTTTACGGCGACGGCTATGGCAAGGAGTATCGTATCCTCAATTTGGAAGACGACTCGAATGAAGAACATCGCCGCCGGTATCTGACGGCCTGTCTCCTGGCCTTTTACCAGCAATTGAGGCTGTTTCAGGACAAGCAGGAGGAACTTCAACGTTTCCTGATCGAGAAGCCTCTTTGGATATTCGTGGGTGGAAGTGTAATTGCTCCAAAGAAGTCCAGACTGTCACAGAAGGATAAATCAACGATTTCGGACGTAATAGACATCCTCCTGTTCCTCGCTCGCTTTGTGCAGAATCGGGACCAAAGCATCCGCTATCTCGACATGCTGCTCAGTGGCAGTCCAGGTCTTCATGATTCCAAGGGCTGCGAGCTTTTTGCAGGGGCCTTTACCTACCTCGGACAGCAGGGGCTCTCCGGGGAACAGACTTTCGGGGACATCCTGGCGATACTTTTCAACGCACAGACGTCCGGTGCCCTGCACGTACGACGGCTCAGAGCACACGGCGAGGGTGAGGTTGCCCTGTATATTGGCGAAGACAACGAGCCTTTCGGAATTATTAACGTCGGTGACCCATCGGGACTGTGCAAGCTCTGCGAGGAACACCCGGAGGATTTCGCTGTCACAGACAGCGAGTTCTCGGATTCGCTCTTCCGTCGTGTTAATTCGGGTGATTCAACGCTGAACGTGCTGATAGGCTCAAAGAAATTTTCCGAAGGATGGTCGAGTTGGCGCGTGAGCACAATGGGGCTCATGAACATCGGCAAGAAGGAGGGCTCGCAGATTATCCAGCTTTTCGGGCGCGGTGTCCGCCTGAAGGGACTGGATTTCTGCCTAAAGAGAAGCCATCGCATCGTCGGATTCAATGCTCCGAAGGACATCGTGCGGTTAGAGACGCTGAATGTGTTCGGAATTCACGCCGATTATATGCGGCAATTCAAAGAGTATCTGGAGGATGAGGGGCTTCCTGCCAACGAGGACCGCATAGAATTTGTCATGCCGGTTATCAAGAATCTTGGCAAGAAACCGCTGAAAACAATCCGTCTCAGGGAAGGCATTGATTTCAAGAAGCAGGGCCCGAAGCCCACGCTCGACATACCGGACGAACATCTCAAGAAAGGCCGCCTTGTTGTGGACTGGTATCCAAAGATTCAAGCTCTCGCCAGCGTACGGGGCCAGGCGACGCTCAATACAGCTGCACCTAACGAAGCTTGGTTTACCTCTGACCACCTGGCATTCCTTGATGTCGAGGAGCTGTATTTCGATCTCCAGATGTTTAAGAGCGAGCGAGCCTGGTACAACCTGAACCTGAGTATGGACAAGATACCGGGACTCCTCACTGACAATAGCTGGTATGTACTCCACATCCCGCAGGAAGAGATGGAAGCGCGGTCATTCGAGCAGACACACCGGTGGCAGGAGATTGCATCCACACTACTTCGCAAATACTGTGACCGGTTCTACAAAACCCGCAAGGCCCAATTTGAGAAGGATCATCTCGAATACAGGACGCTCACCGGGGACGACCCCAACTTCATTGATGACTATTTGTTCCTCATTGACCAGTCGCGGCAGGATATCGTAACCAAGCTGGAAGAGATTAAAAGCATCATTGAGAAGGGCGAACTGCGCAACGTCGAGTTCCGGGGGTTTAACGCCGTTATGTTAGGACAGCATCTCTACCAGCCGCTGATCTACGTGAACAGCGATGTCATTGAGGTGAAACCCGTGCCCTTGAACGAGGGTGAGCGGGACTTCGTTCTAGATCTCCAACAGCATTGTTCGCAGAACAAGGACTTCTTTAAGGGCAAAGAGCTCTACCTGCTGCGAAACATGTCTCGGGGCCGGGGAATCGGTTTCTTCGAAGCAGGGAACTTCTATCCAGACTTCATTCTCTGGCTGCTTGTTGATGAGAAACAGTACATCAACTTCATCGACCCCAAAGGACTGCGCAACCTGAAAGGCCCTGATGACCCTAAGATCGCGTTCTACAAGACTATTAAATCGATAGAAGACGATCTTCGGTCACAGGATTCAATGGTCACGCTGAACTCTTTCATCGTTTCCAATACCCGTTTACCCGAAGTCGGATGGTGGGGCGGTGGTATGACGAAAGAACAGTTTGAGGAACGGCACGTTTTGTTCCAGCAGGAAGATAAGGCCACGTACATTGAAAAAATACTGGGGATGGCCGTGATGTAAAAACAAGTGGAAGATTAAATAAAACATGAAAACGAGGGAACGATTCGGCCCCTTGTGGGTCCTCCCAGCTTCCGCCCACATCGGGAACAAATACTATTTCTGAAAACATAAAACCATTTTCGTCTCACCTCGCGTTATACAAATTCATGCCTCTTCAGGTTAGCATCCCCTTGACCCTTGTCAATCAGCACCCCCTACGGCGCAGTTTTCCAAGTATCAATCGGCAGCCCAAAATGATCAATTATCGTATTCAATCGGATCCAGTATTTATAATCACCCGGTTTTTCCAATATCAGCACTATGCCTGACTTTTTTCCTGTCTGGATCGAATAATAAAGCGCCTGCCCGATTGATTCAGCCCATTTCTTTCCAAAGTCAAATTCAATGGCGTGGCTGCCGGTAACACAATCACAACGGGTTCTATCCGGAAATACCACTTCGGTCTGCCCACCATTGGCTTCGCACCATCTCTCCTGGTACCACTTTTCGTAGTGCAGCTTTTTTGCGTTCGCCATGCACGCGGACGCAATAATAATCAGCGTGATGCCGATTAGTAGAGTGCGTTTCATTCCGTAACCTCCTTGAATGTTACACGATATGAATAGAAACTAACTACGCAATCCATAAGTTTTCGTTGTGGGCAAACCAGGCAAATAAAGCCCCGGGGTGATGGGGGGATGAGAACGGCTACGCTTCCATATTTGCGTTTCTGTGTTTTGGTTGCGTGTGCGTATAGCAGGTGGATTGTGAAGGATACGTAGCTTGTACACTGTAACGTGTATATATGTTGATATAAATGTGCATAATATATGTACAATTATGTTAATTACCATATAACTTTGCATAATAGGCATGAGGCCGATTCGTGCCTGTACTGTTTCTTAAAACATCTTCAAATAGATCTCCATAGTACGTACAAGGAGATATTCCATCCCTCGAGCATCAAATACACCCCGAATTCCACCTGACAAATTGAATCCTAAGTCCAATGCCAGGAATATGTCAATTCTTTTCTGTGTGCTGGATTGTTTTTATCTGGTCTGCTCTCTGTCACAATTAGAGGAGTCTAAAAATGGCGGGGGGGGAAAAGCCGGTGAATAAAAAACAGATGATCGGGGCACGCATAAAGGAAATCAGGAACAAGAAAGGACTCACCCAGGAACAATTATCCGAAAAAACGGAAATTAACCCGAAATATCTTAGCAGCATCGAGAGAGGGAATGAAAACCCGACTCTTAATACTCTGATAAAGCTTTCGGAATCATTGGAGGTGGATCTCGGTAAGATCTTCAGCTTTATTCATATTGAAGATCCTGGAGAAAGGAAATCAATGATAACCTCTCTCCTGGATGAAGCGGATAATGAACAACTGAAGCTGGCTTTCAGGGTTTTGTCGACAATTCTGTATTAGCCGATTGGTTAGGTATCCATGCCTATCTCAACCCTCGGTCAGCCCGCCTGAATAATAATATCACAAATTTTTCCGGACTCGACATAGATAGATAAAACAGGCTTGGGATTGGACTTTCCGCTCAGCAATTCATTGCTCTTCCAAAGAAAAGGTGCCCATAAATTAACTCATATGGTATCATTGATCTATACTTAAAATTGAAATTTACGTGCGGATTAAACCTGCTCGATATCTGGGTGATAAGTCTTTGAAAATCCACGTATTCTATTTATAGAATTTCCTGCGGATTAAAGTACTGTTTTATCCGCATCCATGTGGTTTATGGAGTGGGTCAAGATCGTTGGTTGTAAATATTCTTCACTTGCAATATAATCCTATGTAATGCAAATAATGCCGAAATTTTTAGACAGCGAATTTGCAGTATAAAACCCTCATAGGCCGGATTATGCAGCGAAATTGCAGTCTAATCCGATTTCGCATGTCATAATGCAGTATTACAAATGCCGCGATTAGGCGGTCTACATCAAAGATATGCCATAACATTTATAAGGTCCATTAAAGGAGGTTATTTGTGATATTTTTTGATTCACAAGCAGTTTACAATGAGAGTGATGTAGAACAAAAAATTACCATGCCTCTTTTAAAAGAAGTGCTGAATTACAGCGATCAAGAAATTAGAACTAAAGATTATCTTGCACCAACCACAATTGATAAGGGTGCAGGGAAAAAAATGGGCTATTTTCCTGACTACATAATATATATCGGCGGAATACCGATAATAGTTATAGAGGTGAAAGATCCAACGGTTTCAGCAGAGGTGGGCTATCGAGAAGCAAGATTATATTCAGCAGAAATAAATAAAAGATTTCCTGAGGGTATCAATCCTATAAAGTATATAGTTTCGACTAATGGGGATACATTCTATTATAGTCCTTGGGATTCAGAAAAAGACCTAACAATTGTTAAAATCACTGATTTTAAGGAAGGAATAAAAAAATTTGAGACATTCAAAGTTATTTTAGAACGATCACAATTAACACAACATGTGAATGAAATAAGAAATCAATTAAATCCGATTAAAAGGTATAAACCGCTACAACTAGTCGGGGGACCAAGTCGCCAAAATTCGCAACTATCACATAATTCATTCGCTTCCGAACTTGTTCCTCTATTGCGTAAATATTTTGATCCTGATGAGACAAAATGGTCAAGTGAAATTTTAGAAAAGGGTTATTGTTCAAGTGATGAGATCACCCAATATAACTCAACTCTTGAATCTTTGCTAAAAGATAGAATTTTAACAAAAAAAGGTGTGGAAGACGTAAAGACAACCAAAAAGAAAGCCACTATTATAGACACCGCATTACAAAAAGCAGTCGGAGGGAAAAATGATATCCCAGATCCATTTATTTTGATTATTGGTGGAGTTGGAACGGGAAAATCAATGTTTATTGAAAGGTACTACAGGCATTTGATAGACCCGGATGTGAAGAAGGCAACATTGTGGTGTGTGATAGATTTTAATACTGCACCACAAAATATAGAAAATTTGGAAAGCTGGATTTGTAAAGAATTTATAAGCGATTTTGGAAAAAGGAATTGTGATCATGAGTATCTATCATTCGAAAACCTAAAAAGATATTTTGCGCCAGAAATAGCTCAGCGTGAAAACGGACCATACAAATTATTAAAGGAGCATAACTTTTCAAGCTATATTACAAAAATCACAGAGGATATAACTAAATGGAACGATAACCCTGAAAAACTCTCGTCGGGAATAATAAGATATTTTTCAAAAGATAAAAATACGCCAGTTATAGTGGTTTTTGATAATGTTGACAAACGCGATAGAGATCAGCAACTTAGCATTTTTCAATCTGTTCAATGGTTTCGTTCAAAAAACAAATGTTTTTCAATATTATCCCTCAGAGATGAAACTTTTGATTCGTGTAAAGATTCACCACCTTTAGACGCTTTTTTAAAGCCTTTTGCCTTCCGCATAATGGCTCCCAGGTTTCTAAATGTGGTTAAGAAAAGACTTGAATTAGCTATAAAGTATTTAAGTGGCCAAACAGATAGAATTCTAACATATTCACTACCCAATGGTATGCAAGTTACTTACCCTGCAACAAAAATTGGGAAATACCTTCTTAGCATTTATCTGTCTATTTTTAACCCTAATAGAAAAATCAGCTTAATTCTTGAGGCCTTATCAGGAAAGAATATTAGAAGAGCCTTAGAAATGTTTTCAGATATTCTCATTTCAGGATATTTTAGTGAAGATCGAATCCTATCCATAACGGAGGGTAATAAATTCGACATCCCGGAATGGTTGATAATCCGTGTGCTAATGCGATCCAATTTTGAGTTTTTTTCAGATAGTCATGGCTATATTCAGAATGTGCTTGCAGTTCAAGAAGGTAGCAAAACATCTAACAATTTTATCATAATAGAAATACTTGAATTCCTTTCGCAGCGAAGAAAGACAAAAACCACACTCAATATTGAGGGCTACTTATATGCCCAAGATGTTATTTTTCATTGTTCTAGACTGGGTTACACCCAAGAGGATGTATTATGGGCACTAGAAATTTTACTTAATCGTGGACTAATAAATGCTGACCATCAGCGTACAAAAAATATAACTGAATATGACTATGTAAAGATTAGCGCGTCTGGTTTTTATCATGTCCGGTTTTTGGCAACACGATCCGAATATATTTCGAGCATCACCATTGATACATATTTTAATAATATAGACATTGCGAAAAGAATTTCAGAGATTTCGAATGATAATAGAAGAAATAGACTTCAGCGAATGAAAATATTAAAAGAATATATAGTGAATGAGTTTAATTCAGCAAGAAGACTAATTCCTGAATTTGATGAATGCAATGAATCCATCGGCAATTTTATCGAATCGATTACTGCTGCTGTGACATTTGAAAATGGCATATCAAATAAATCCAGCGGACCCCAAAAGCCGGGCCGCTGATTACGCTGTTGGACCATAGGAAATATTAAGAAATGCCCTATCATGTGACAGTGTATAAGGTTCTTATTGCGTCGCCGGGAGATGTAACTGCCGAACGTAAAGCAGTTCCCGAAGTTGTCAATTCCTGGAATGCCACTCACTCAGAGGATTACGGGGCAATTCTTATGCCGGTTATGTGGGAAACGCATTCGACTCCGGGCATGGGTGACAGGCCTCAGGCTATCCTAAATAAGCAGTTTGTTAACTCCTGTGATCTCTTGGTTGGGGCTTTTTGGACACGTATAGGGACACACACTGGAGTTGCAGAATCCGGTACCGTGGAAGAAATCGAAGAAATGAGAAAAGCCGGAAAACCGGTGATGCTGTATTTCTCATCTGGCCCAGTTCTTCTGGATAGCGTCGATCCTGATCAATACAAGAAGCTTACTGACTTCAAAGCCAAATGCCAAACTGAAGGGCTAATAGACAAGTACGACTCCATTCCCGAGTTGAGAGAGAAACTTTTCAGACATCTAACAAATGTAGTTCGGTCACTTCATGGCGAGCCGTCCTTTACTACCAATACTATTGACGAAGGTCTACATGCGGCAGAATCAATAAAAGACCAATTGAGAAACGTGATTACGCGCGCTGAGGTCGACTGGTCTACTGAGCGCGACAGTCAGCCTGTCAGTGGAGATAATGCTAAACATATACTCGAAGGAATGGCGTCAGACCTTGTTGATCTACGCGGAATGGCCGAAGGCGCTATAGATGCTGAACTACTGCGCAAGATTGATGCTCAAATATCACAGTTAAAGAAGTTGAAGGAACATCGTTTCTACATAGATGGTGGTAAGTCATACAAGGCGTTTTGGAAGAGTGGCGATGAAATCTTTGGCACTCTTAGACCTCTTGTTGGAGAAGTTGGGTACACAGGGTCAGCAGAAAAGGAAACGGCCTCAATAGCAGGGATGGAGGAAGGAAGAGTCAGAATTCTCAAGTTTTTGGCCGAGGCAGAGGAATTAGGAAGAAACGCTATTGATGATTCCGCGATATCACGATCAACGGAGCTATCGTTAATGGTAACCAGATATCATTTACAGGCACTGGAGGAACAAGAGTACATTTACGCATCTTATGTAATCGGAGAGCCTACCACATATAGCATTGACCAGGCTGGTAGAGATTTTTTAATCAGGAATAAGTTGATTTAAGTGTGACGTCCAACCACACCGTTGCACCCGATGGACGGGTGAACGGCAAGCGTTAACTATTTTTCGCCTGAACTCGAGGGGTTCAGCCCTGCCCATGTTCCATTTTCTGAGTGCGGATTAAACTAATGTTTATTCCGCATCCCTAAATTTGGATAAAACCACTGCCTATTCTGGCCGATTATGCCGACTCAGACAGCCAATATCTTGTCAGAGTCAGACATATCAGTAACTTAGAAAAACTGTAATATCCTCAATTCGGGTAGATCGAGTGAACCTGGGATATCTCATTCCTTATCTCAAGGTGTGATCGTTTTCAGGTTCTCTCTTAATATCTGTTTTGAAGCTTTTTGGCCGATGAATGGGGTCTGTAGAACCGTATGTTTCTGGAAATATGGTAACATAGCAAAAGTCAATTTGAAAAGCGAAATATCCACGCGCTCCGGGTTGTACGCCAAGGCCCGTTCACAAGTCTTCTACCCGTTTAAGTTCTCCAGGAGTTACCCCGGCTCACCCCGCGCAGGATCCCTCTCCTTAATCCCCCGCCCCACCGCCTGGCATGCCCTATGCAGGAAAAGACGCACAGGCCCCGCCAGGCTATGCCGTGCCAGTCTCAGTCGTAGTCTATTTTCCGGCCGTAGTTCCATGCAGGCCTGGTGAGCGGCTATCAAGTGCGGTTACGGGGCCGGTAGTTACGCCGCTCACCAGCCCTGCAGTTCGGTGTTCCGGCCACGCGCTCATGGGTTC
>Ga0207996_1000827_pt1 | contig 24795 bp, 15 predicted proteins | sample AntAceMetag02UKG_FD_184773 | JGI IMG/M metagenome (GOLD analysis project Ga0207996, IMG submission 184773) | Saline lake microbial communities from Ace Lake, Antarctica - Antarctic Ace Lake Metagenome 02UKG (SPAdes) (version 2) | ecosystem: Environmental > Aquatic > Non-marine Saline and...
TATTCTCCAGTGACGCTCCCCGGTGACCGGAGGTACCGAAGGCAACCTGCTGGGCCGGGTCTTCGACATCCGGTCGGCCGGTATAATATGCTGAGACCAGTCTTGGAACATTGACAAGTAACTCAGGCGGGGCGGGTTTTCCCGCGTAGGGGCTTATGCTCATTTTCTCTCTCCTGATAAATTTTGTGCTTCTGTAAAAACTTTTTCTTTCCCCTACCTCGCCCCCTTTTAAGAACCGCTAATCTCACGAATCTTCGCGAATTTTTTTGTTCATTGGATATTCTTTGTTGAATATTGGATATTTAGTTCCCCTTTACCGGGTTTATTCTCTCATGAAATCTTTGACAGCACCAATTTTGATGCGTGTGATTTGAAAATTTTTGGTATTACTGACTGAAACAAAGAAATAATAAAACTTACGATTATTTATCCACACAAAGTGATAAATATCCTTATTATTGAACCAAGATTATCCTTTCTATTGAGTTTCCTCAATTAAAATCATATATATTGGGGAATGGGGAATGGGGAATAGGGAATGGGGATTGGTTATATATCGCGATGAAAGTTTGTTTGTTAAAAATAATATCAATAATTACAGGGTTCGGATTCCTGGTTATCATTTTTCCCGGATGTAATTCCGGGGAAGATATTAAAGAAGAGATTCTCCCTCCCAAAATGGTTGTCGCCGTTCCAACCCCGCCTCCGGAACCATCCATCTGGGACAGTGTGGTCTATCCCACCGAGCAGGAGAGATTACTAAACTGGAGGGAACCCGGAGTCTATCAGCCGACTGCTTCCGGGAAGGTTGAGGGGGCGCTATATGGATCGGTCCGGACTGCCAAGAAGCGGGGGAGACTTCTCTCATCTTTTCACGAGGGTCTTGATATCGCTTCTCTCCATCGTGATCGGTACAGTCGTCCACTTGATCAGATCTACGCGATCGCGGATGGGAAGGTGGCTTATATCAATAAGATCGCCGGGAACTCCTCTTATGGCCGTTATGTTGTTATTACTCATGATGATCCGCTGGGACCAGGCTATACTCTCTACGCGCACCTGGAGAAGATAGCGTCGGGATTAAAAAATGGGCAGGAGATACCGGTTGGTACGGTATTGGGAGTGATGGGTCATAGCGGGTTATTAAATATCCCACGGTATCGGGCTCATCTCCATTTTGAGGTCGGCCTGATCTATAATAGTCGGTTCGCGGCCTGGGCAAAATCCCGGAAGCTGAACAATGAACACGGAACCTATAACGGATGGAACCTGGAAGGAATTAATCCCCTGTCTTTTTTTCGGGAACTGGAATCAGGGGATCATTTTGATTTTCAATCCCATCTTGAGTCGATTCCCCGGGCATTCGATATTGTAGTTAAGGTCCGCTCTCTGCCGGACTACTTCCAGCGGTATCCGATGCTCTGGAATGGACCTGATTTTAGCTATGGGACAATTGTTATCAGCTGTTCAGAAAATGGAATTCCCCTCTCCGGACGTGAGTTGAGCCAGGCGGAGTCGAAGGCTCTGGGAAAGAAGAAACAGATAATCCGGAACGTGGATCGTGAAGTCCTGGGAAGGAACGGGTGCCACTTGATTACTTATCGCCGGGGGAACTGGGAACTGGCGAGCAATGGGGAGAGATGGAGATCTCTTTTACTGTACTAAAAGCTGAACGTCCAACGTAGAGTAAGCAGTGGGGAGTAGGCAGTGGGTAGGGAAGAGTAGGGATTAGAAGGGAGAAGGAGGGAGGAGGAGGGAATGGCTTAAGAGTGAAATCTGAACTTCGAACCAGCCTTCGCTAAAGCTATGGCGGGCAGGGCGTCGAACCAGCCTTCGCTAAAGCTACGGCGGGCACAGCTTCCAACTCCGAACATCGAACGTCACGTTACAGTTTTCAAATTCGCGTAATTTCCCCGCCCCGAAGTTGTAATCGGGGGCGAAATTAGTAGTTCTAAAAAGGGGGCGAGGCGGGGGAAGCAATTCGTGGAAATTCGTGTACCACGCAAAATGACCTTCGGTCATCGCGGGGTAAAATTCGTGGACTGCAAAAGGGGCCGAGGTCGGGGTGGTGCAATCAGAAAAAGTGACAACTTTAAATCAGGACGTGACAAACCGTTTCAGCCGTTTCAACTTTTCCAATCATTACATCACCTGCCCCCCAATGCCGTCAAGTTGGGTTAGGCGACAACTTTTAACTTTAGGCACTTATTCATCCGCCAAAGTGCTTGTGCTCGCATCCCGATTATTTCGGGGCATCCCGAACTTGATTCGGGGCTTTAGCGACGGAGGAAGCGCACTTTAGGCACTTCATAACTTTACCCGAGCCGAAGGCGAGGGTTATGTTCTCCCCAGAATTTTGTTGCGGCGGGCTTCATTCGCGCCTTTAAGATGAGCCCGGTTGAGGCGATCACCGGAGGAATGGATGATCTGTTGAACAATATCCGACATCTCTCCCCGGAGACGAACACCTGAGGCGCCGGAATGTCCACCTCCTCCCAGGTTCTTGGCCAGTTTCGCGACATTGATCAATCCCTGGGATCGGAGATCGACCAGAATATGACCCGGTTCGAATTCCAGGAAGAGCACTCCAACCTCCACTCCCCGGATAGATATAAGATAGGGTGGGAGCATGACCAGTTCATCGATCCTGGGTGTGAACTTCCGGTAAAGGTCATAACCGATGACGGAGAAAGCGATCTCCTGATTGTGAGCAAACTGGACATTGAAGATAGCCATTCCCGCCAGCCGGATGAAATCTACGGTCCGGTCAAGAGCAATTTTTCGATGAATCTCGTAAGGTTTAACCCCGGCTTCCAGCAGCCGGGCGGCCTTTTCGTGGGTCTTTGGGGTGGTACTCGGGTAGTTAAAATCTCCGGTATCGGTAACGATGGCGATATAGAGAGGGATGGCGATCGAGAGTGTAAGGGGGACGGTAAGTTCATCCAGCACATTCATGACCAGTGCTCCGGTTGAGGATGCTCTGTGAATAATATAGTTGCAGGTTCCGAAAGCTTCATTAGTGGAGTGGTGGTCGATTACCAGGATCGGTGTTCCCAATTCCGCCATCTTTGTCCCCACCTCCCCGGATCGGGATAGATCGGCACAATCCAGTATTACGAAGAGGTCCGCTTCTTCAATTATCCTGTCATCCCGCTCCGGCTGATATCTGCTAATCTCATCTTCATATTCCTGCATGAAGAGAAAACCGCAAGGAACATGAGAAGGACTGATCACCCGGCATTTCTTCCCCAGAGCCTTCATAGCCCGCAGCAGAGCCAGACTGGAACCGACGGCATCCCCATCGGGCTTGATATGAGAAGTAATAACTATTGATCGGGCGTTTCTGATTGCTTCGGCTGCTGCTTTCATTTTAAGTTATCGCCTCCGGCGCTAACTTACTGGAAGGATATTGAAATTAACGCCGTTTGCTGATTTTATTTATATGGTTATAGAATACTGTTTTGTTTGGAAATTCAAGTTGAAATTTTATTTTTCTCCCGGAGAGAAAGGCCGAGATAGATGAGGAGAAAGGCCGTGGCGGCGAGTCCGTAACGGATAAGAGATTGCTGGAATTCCATCTTCGGGCAGAAACTGACGTTACTCCACCAGATTTTGCGCCAGTTTTCCGTGGTCATCGGGGAGAATACCCGCATTAAAAACAGCTGGGCTATCACCAGATAACCCACCATCAGTTTATTCCGGTAGATACTCCGGTGTCTCTTCAATATAGCCACCAGGCAGATTAAAATTGCTGGGAAACTGACGAAGTTGATCCGGCATCGGTCGGCGCCCCCGATCATCAGAAAGAAGATGGATAGAAGTAGATAGATCGCCAGGTAGAGATTTTTTCTCAGGAATGAGATAAATGGGGGGAGATGGAGGAGAAGGACAAATATCACCACTCCGTATATGTTTAGATAGGAGTGGAGGATCCGTCGCCCGTAGAGGAAGAACATCCTTGAGAAGTAAAGTCCATGTTCCAGGTAATTAAAATCCTGGTTGGATCTCGGGATTAGAATCCGGAGGAGGAGAAAGATCAGTACCGGAAGGAGGGAGAGTTTAACGGTCTTCCATAAGATAGGACCGTCCAGAAAACATCCTTTCTCCTTTTGATAAAGGTAATAAGCCGGGATCAGGGAGAGGAAGTATTCCCGGGTGAAGGCCCCCAGGATAAGAGCGATAAAGAATAACGTATTGTTTTTTCGGATAATTCCCCGGAAGGCCAGTATGAGGATGAAGTAATAGGTCCCGTCGATATGGACGGGATAGAATATGCTGAATCGGGCGTTGACCCAGGAGGAGAGAAAGAAGAAGACTCCCAGGCTTGATTCCAGGTTATCTCCGCCGCTATCTATCAGGAGGAAGAAGAGGAGATAGGCGGAGATCGCGCAGAGAATGGCGTTGTAAATAGCGAAAGCGGTTTCTGATTCCAGGGGAATATAGTGGAGGAGCCAGGGTGTGAGTACCCGATAACTGTAGGGGGCGGTGATGGTTCGCGGATTATCGGATATAAGTTCCCGGGACATAGCCCGGTAGAACCCGGCATCGTACCCGTGATATACTTCCGGGGTTATGAGTTTGAGTAGAAGCAGTCCGGCCAGAATAGATCCGATCAATATCAGTTTGATCCGCATTTTATTTTTTCTCCAAAAAAATAAAAATGTATAAGCATTGAACCAACATTAAAGGTATATTACAAAGTAAATTCGTTCTTCAAAAATATATCAGCGAACCATGGTAAATTGAAGATAAACTTCAGTCCATTTTAGAAACTTCTCCGCCGGAGGCGGATCAGCCTCTGGCTGAAAACTTTAGGCACTTCTTTTTAATGACACCATCAAGATACAATCGAATTTCAGAACGTCTCATCATAGCATATCTGGCTTTTCTGGCTGTCTTCATCCTGATATTTCATGGTTTTATTACTTCCTGGGGGTATCTTCTTCTTGCTCAGGTGATTGCCGGGGCGATTCTTATCGGGCTGGTTAAATTACAGACTGCCTACCCTGATCAACCACTCCTCCGGATAATCAGAAATTGGATGCCCCTCCCCTATATCGTCTTCGGCTATAAGATGATCCACTATCTTATCGACAGCGATCGGAATCCGGGATTCATGATGATTAAGGATGGCTGGTTAATTACAGCTGACCGATATCTCTTCGGCTGTGACCCTACCGTCTGGCTCCAGCGGATCACCACCCCCTGGCTGACCGAGGCGATGCAGATGCTTTACACCACCAACTATATACTCCCCATTATTATGTTTCTTATTCTCTATCTGAAGAAAGAAAGGATACCGTTTCAGAAAGCCGCTTTTGCCATTACTCTTGGTTATATCCTCTCTTACCTGGGCTATTTTACGATTCCGGCCATTGGTCCCCGCTTTACTATCCACCATGCCATCCCGCTCCAGGGGGTTTTCATCCGGGAGCAGCTTCACCAGATTGTCTACAGCATGGAGAGCTGTCCCCGGGACTGTTTTCCATCCGGGCATACCGAGATCCCCTTGATCACGCTCTGGCTGGTTTACCGTTTCAAGCGGTGGCTCTTCTGGATCTATCTGCCGATTGTTACGGGATTGGTCTGCTCAACCGTATATCTCCGTTATCACTATGTGGTTGATGTAATGGCGGGGATGGCCCTGGCCGGTATCGTGATACTGCTGGCAAGGAGAGTGGAGAGACGCGGGAAAGATAGTTAACGGTGGCCCCCACCCTGGCCCCCTTTTGTAGCCGCAAAAAAGCGCAAAAATCACAAGAATTTCCCCAACCTCCCCCTCTTTGTTTTGTCCACGGATTACACGGATTACTCAGATTGCTTCCCTCTACCTCGGCCCTATTTCTTGGGAGAGTTTACAGTGACCAGAGAAATAATCCGTGAAAATCTGTGTAATCCGTGGACCCAGAAGAGGGAGAGGTGGGGGGAGAAAAGAATGAACATCGAACCCTCCTTCGCTAAGGCTTCGGAGCCTGAGCATACAACTTTGAACGTTTTCTACTTCCCACCGTGGACTTACTTAATGGTCAGAGGGTACTGCTTGTCATAGGTGCCGATCTGGTAGGTTACTGTTGTATCATCATCAATGATGAGTTCGCCTTCAATCTTTTTCTCTTTTTCATCTATCTTCTGGGTGATTTGGGGGGCCGGGGTTATGAAGCCTCCGAAGGGAGTGAGGACGATCAGATCTCCGGATGGTTTTATCTCCAGACCATCGATTCCGACATATTGAAATACTAATTTTTTGGGATCCGCGTCGGGATTAACGGTATAACGATACCTGATGTTGGCTCCTTCAAAGAAGCAGTTCAGGTTTATCCCCGGGTAGAGATCGTGATAAATCACCTCTTCGACGGTAGGGATATTACTATGCCAGTTGTCCTTCCCGCCGACAAAGTAGTTGATCTTTCCGGGGAGCTCTTTCTCCCCATCTACCTTTACTTCCGGGTTGGAATCTTTAAACTGCTGGCGGAATACCAGGCGGGTGAATGTCTTCTTCTCCTCCCGTTCCGGTCCGGCGCGCCTAGGTTCTTCTTCCTCTTTATCCTCACCTTCTTCCGGAGGGTTCTCTTGGAGGAAATCGAAGACCACTTCGCTATTGGTCAGGTAGACTGTTCCCCGGGGGCCCTTAACATAATACCTGACCGCTTGATCGAGCTGGCCGTCATTCCGGATAAAGTAGGGCGGGACTTTGCCGTATGATGAGGCGGATTTTTGGGTTGGGGGAGCGGACGCTGCGGGGATATCGCCGGTATCAGGGGTCACGGGTGTATCAGGGGCCGGTTTGGATATAGTTGCCGGCGGGGGTTCAGGAGAAGGGGGGGAGGGCGGTTCTATTTTCTCAGCCGGCTTGATCGGTACTATCTTATCTGGAGTAACTGTTGTTATCTCTGCCGGCGCGGGAGTATCTTTCTCTGTCCCGCTCCACCCGCGGGGACGATGGATCAGTGAGACCGGTTGGCAGCGGAAGGAACGGGTTGGCCTGGCGAACTCGGTTCCGGTTTTAGCGATAGAAGTGGACACGGTGACAGCGGATCCGCCGGTTGAACTCCTGGGCCGCCGGGCAGCCGACCATTGTCCGGAAAGGCAATTCCCGGCGAAGGAAATTAACCCGGCCAGTAAAGTTATTGTGATGAGATGTTTGATCTTCATAATATTATCCTATAGGTGAGTGCTTCACTTCGCAACTTATTAAACCACGAAGGACACGAAGATCACGAAGGGGGATTGTTAAATATATTATCTTTGTAAGTTAACTTCGTGTACTACGTGGTTTAATATTACTTGTTTAGTTTATGAAATCGTCTGTCGTTCTGTTTTATAAATAAATCGGATTAAAGTCCCGACAGCTCTTTGTCCTTGGGATATTCCACTGTAAATTCGAAATTGATCATCTTTTTAATCCGCGGGGGCAGCTCCAGTTTCCAACTCAGGATTCCGGGTTGTTCCCGGTCTTTAATCCTGACTGTAGGCGGAGATATTTTATCTTGCTCTACCGTGATATCCGCGCTCCGTGAGACCGGGATCTGATCAAGGACGGTTATCTTCTGCGCGGTCTTATGGAAATTCTCCAGCGTGATCCGGTAGTGATAGTTCTTACATCCGGTCTTACTGCTGAAGAAACCGCCTTTCTCGGTCTTCTCTCCGATTAGCTCCCGTTTGACTTTAATATCTTCATCGATTCCCAGGTAGAGGTCGTATTTCTCACCCGGGGCGACGGTATCCAGGCGGGAGGTCCCGACAAAATCCGGCCCCAGAAATAGGTTGATCTTCCCGGCCAGGAGGGGATAGGCGGCGAGATTCTCGCAGCGGGCCAGGAGATAAGCCAACTCGGAGAGCTTGGGAGTGGTGATATAGGAGTAGTCAGCCTTGATCTCCGCCCGGTCTATTGACATTCCGTGAAATGCCCCGTCGGAGGGGATAACCTGCTCGCGGGGGATCTCAAAAGTGATCGCCGCCCCGGCCCGGGCTATCTCTGCGTTATCGAAGGTCATCTCCTGTGCATTTTCTTCAAGCTCACCACCGTCCATATCCATGGCCATCTCCATCGGCGCCCCGGGAGCGGCGGATTTCGCGAAAGAATAAGCTCGCCGACGCTGAGGCGCCGGCGGTGTATAGATACTGATATACCAGGGAGACAATTCCGATGGACGTCCTCCAATTGAAGGACGGGTGGTGGAGAGGGCCAGTTTTACATCATCCCAGTCCTCTCCGGTTTTCTGGCGGACCTCGGCCCGGTAAGTTAGTTCGACCATTCCCCCGTCATGGTTGGCCCGGGCATCGTAAACCGGCCGCCAGGTCGCTCCCCGGATGACATAGGATACTTCTATCCTCAATGAGGTTTCCTGACCGGCTTCAACCGAGATCGCGATCTCCTTGGCTTCCCGGGAGACAAATGATTGGATCTCTCCCAGTTCTTTCTCCAGGGCCTTGATTTTCTTATTAAGTTCATTCTTATCTGCCTTGAGCTTCCGCTCCTTCGCAAAGACCTCAGTGCTTGATTCTCCGATAAAATCGAGAACATTCTTCCAACTGGCGGGGTCCGGTGAGACCAGGAGCATCTCCTTGGAGATTTTCTCCGGGACCGATGACTGAATGGACGCGATGAAATTTTTCTTCATCCCCACCGATCTCAAGCCATCATCGATCGCGGATCTTTCTTCCTTCATGACTCTGATCTCCTGCTCCAGCGTATCGACATCCTCCCGGCGGGGGTTGACCAGATAGCTTCTTCTCACCTCGGTTCCGGTGATGGTAACCTTCCCGGCCGATTTTCCGGAGACCCGGACCGAGTCATCCATAATCATTGGAGGAAGGCCGGTTAGTATTATTTCCTGCGCGCCGGATGAAATTTCGGATTCACCGGCCCGGGTTACCATAGCCCGGTCTTCATAGACAACCACCCGGGAGATATCAGTAGTAATCTCTCCCGCCGGTATTATAGTTGCCGGCAATATCAAACTGGACAGGGCGAATATAATTATTTTCATTAATCTCTCCTTTTTGGTATAAAACTCAACTTGTAAAATTATAATATATTATAGAAACAGTAACAGGATATTTTTCGTAAGCTTTAAGTAAACCCCGTCCTCTCGTAGCGGCTGCCTTTAGGCTACCACCCGATGGCGACCTGAAGGTCGCCTCTACGAGCACGGGGCAACGGGGTTCACTGAAACCTTACTATTTTCCGAAGGAAAAAATAATGATCTGGCGTGACCACAAGAGAATCGCGGCCCGGATGGCCGATGTCTTTGATCTCCGGCAATTCAAGGATGATCTGGTCAAAGGATCGGTTGAACCGGATGAGAAGCGGACCCTGACGCATGTCTGGCCGAAGGCGAAACGGACTGCGCGGGCAACTATGTACCGGGCCCGGAAAGCGTATTTAAAGGGGAACCTGAAACGTTGCGCGCGATTAATCGGAGTTGTCTCACATCATATTGCCGACGGGATGGTCCATGAGACGATCGGTACTTTCCATAGCTCAAAAGAACATTCGCAGATTGAGAATGAACTCGGAGACTTGGTTGAGATCCCGAATCTGGCTCCGATAGATCCCGCGGAAGAGGAGTTGACTGACGGAGAGTTTATATTCTCGGAGATCGATACACTGGTCCGGGAAGGCCTCGACGGCGAGCGTTTGGGCCGGGCGCTCTCCCTGCTCTGCAGCGGTGTACTAAGTTCCCCGACAGTGCCGCAGGATTTGATTGAGACGCATCGCTTATTTGCAGAGAAGATCAAAAGCCCTCTTATCAGGATACTGGGGGTTGCCGCTTTGGCAGTCAGTGGACTTGGCTATATCTTCTCCCGAGATCCACTCTGGGCGTTACTGGTTCCATTCGCTTTTCTTCTGACCGGTCGCCCGGCCGTCTTCCGCTTCCTGGCGCGGTATAGCATTATCCTGGCGGCACCAGCTATACTCGGACTTATATACTCTTGGTTTGATCCGGGACTTCTTGTACTCACAATTATTCTGATCGGGTTTTCCGTTTACCTCCACTTTGTTCCCGATCTGAGCCGGCTTAGTGAGAAATGGTATAAATTAGCGCCTCCGGCGCTAATTTAGTTTTGAACAATGACTGAAATTCTTTTATTATAGCAATGCCGGTAAGAATGCTAATAATACAATTTATATCTTCTCGATGGGATCAGAATAAAAGCAATTTAACCCGGAATTATAAAGGAAATTTATAAAAGCGATGACATCAAAAGAGTTTCACAAAAATTGTTTTGCTTGCGGAGAAGACTCTGTAAATGGATTGAAATTAAAATTTCAACTTCTTGAGGATGGAACACTCTACAGCGAATTTAAAATAAATATAAATTATCAAGGATATGATAATAAGTCACACGGTGGTATTATATCTACCATCTTAGATTCCAGCATGGTAAATTTATTTTATTTAAAATATGGCCTGGAATTAACTACTGCCAGGCTAAATATACGCTTTAGAAAACCGATACCAGTGGAAACAACTTTTACAGTTAAAACAGTTGTTCAGCAAAACCTACGACATTTTTATAAAGCAAAATCTCAAATATGGATAAATAATGTAGTTTTTGCTGAAGCGGTAGGATTTTTTAAAAAATAGAAAGGTGTTAAATTTTGGTCAGCCTCTCCGCCATAGCAGTGTAGCTGCGACGGCTGGATTGTAATTTCCTTTGGCGCTCTTTAAACTTTGCCGGATAGGTGGAATTTGGGGGTTATTTGTTATTTGGTTCTTGAGAAATCCGGTAATATGGGATCTTATAGACAAGAAAAAAGCGGAGTATATTTTAAATGACAGCACAGAATCGAGATAAAATTCAGGGATTGATCAAGAAGGGGGTCAATATTTTGGACCCGGCGAGCTTAGACATTGGAGAAGACGTCAATTTGGATCGCATCTCGGGGGAGCGGGTAACCATCTATCCGGGCTGCCGGATATATGGAAATGACACCCTGATCATGGAGGGTGCAACCCTCGGTTTTGAAGGACCGGCCACCATTGTCAACTGCCAGATTGGTCCGGAAGTGGAACTCAAGGGCGGGTTTTTCAGCCGGTCGGTCTTTCTCGAAAAGGCTTCACTCGGCTCCGGCGCCCAGATCCGGGAAGGCTGCATCCTGGAGGAAGAGGCCGGCGGTGCCCACTGTGTCGGCCTCAAGCAGACCATTCTTTTACCGTTTGTAACAATGGGAAGCCTGATTAACTTCTGCGACTGCCTGATGTCGGGAGGGACCAGTCGGAAGAATCACAGTGAGGTGGGGAGTTCATATATTCACTTCAACTATACTCCCAACCAGGATAAGGCCACCCCTTCCCTGATTGGTGATGTCCCCCGGGGAGTGATGCTCAATCAGTCCCCGATCTTTCTGGGCGGGCAGGGAGGTCTGGTTGGTCCCTGCCGGTTGGGGTTCGGGACTGTAATCGCCGCCGGAACAATCTATCGCTCTGACTGTCCCGAAGGCGGCAACCTCATCTTCGGCCCCGAGCGCAAAACCGGACAGCTAAATTTTCATTCGGAGATATATCATAGTATTCGGCGCAGAACAGTGAGCAATATCATCTATATTGGCAACCTCTGTGCCCTCCGCCAGTGGTATCTTCATGTCCGCTCCCTCTTCTTCCGGGGGAATTATCTGTCGGAGGAGTTATTCAGCGGAGTTCTGGATAAACTGGATCTTGTTTTCGCCGAGCGGGTCAAGCGTCTCGGCGCCGTCGCCGCGAAGATGCCAGCCTCCATTGAAAGCCGCCGGCAACTGGGGGAGGGAAAGGAACTGGAAGCGGTAACGGCCCGACAGTGCGAACTGCATGAAAACTGGCCTGAAATTGAAGAAGCGCTGAAAGCCGGTTGGAAGGAGCAGGGGGACTCATCCTTGCGGGACCCTTTTCTGGAGCGGATCATCAGTGGGAGGGGAGAGAGAGGAGGTAGCTATATAGCCGCTATCCAGGGGCTTGAACCAATCTGGTCGGAGAAGGGTTCGGACTGGCTCCAGGGAATCGTGGACGGAATCACCCGGAATATTCTGGACCTTCTTCCGTCCTATAAATGAACTAATCTGAATAGACCTTATTTACGGAGTAAATTTTACTAAAAGGAGGATTTATTATGGGACAATTATTTGGAACGGACGGAGTACGGGGAGTGGCAAATATAGCCCCGATGACCGCGGAGATGATCCTGGAGATCGGCAGGGCAACGGCCCATGTCTGCAAAAAGCATAAGTACCGGCGGCACCGGATCGTCATCGGCAAGGATACCCGGGTGAGCGGATACATGGTGGAGAGCGCCCTGACGGCCGGGATATGTTCGATGGGTGTTGATGTCTACCTGGTGGGTCCGATGCCCACTCCGGCGATCGCCTTTATTACTCACAATATGCGGGCCGATGCCGGCATGGTCATTTCGGCTTCGCATAATCCCTACCAGGACAACGGGATCAAGATTTTCTCCAGCGAAGGGTTTAAATTGCCCGACAGCGAAGAAGACGAGATCGAGGGGCTGATCCTTACCGGCAAGATCCGGGACATTCGCCCGACGGCCGGAGATATCGGGAAGGCCTTCCGTATCGAAGACGTACACGGCAGGTATATTGTCTTCTGCAAGAATACGTTTCCCGATGACCTGACCCTTATGGGTATGAAAGTCGTCCTTGACTGTGCCAACGGGGCGACCTACAAGGTGGCCCCCGTAATAATCTCTGAATTGGGGGCGGACGTAACCACCATCCACAGCGATCCTGACGGTTTGAATATTAACCTGAACTGTGGATCACAGCACACCGAAGACCTGCGGAAAAAGGTATTGGAGACCGGGGCCGACATCGGCCTGGCCTTCGACGGGGATGGCGACCGGCTTATCGCGATCGATGAAAAAGGCAAAGAGATCACCGGCGACCAGATCATGACTATCTGCGGGAAGATGTACAAGGAACGTGGTTGGCTGAATAACAATCTTATCATATCAACCGTGATGAGCAACTTTGGCTTCGGCCTGGCGCTCAAGAAACTCGGAATCGAGTACGATGCCAGCCAGGTGGGAGATCGCTATGTGCTTGAGATGATGCAGGAGAAAGGCGCGGTCATCGGGGGAGAAGAATCCGGGCACATGATCTTTCTCAATCACCACACCACCGGCGACGGGATCATCTCGGCCTTACAACTTCTGGCCGCTCTGCGGCTCTATGGCAAGCCGCTCTCCCAGCTTGCTAAACTTATGAAACTCTCTCCTCAGAAACTGATCAATATCGACGTGAAGGAGAAGCCGCCTCTGGATAAGATCGAAGGGCTAACGGAGGCCATCCGGGTGGCCGAGGAGGAACTGGGAGAGAAAGGACGGGTGCTGATCCGTTACTCAGGTACTCAGTCGATGTGCCGGGTGATGGTGGAAGGTCCAACCGAAGAGATGACCGTGCGTATCTGCGAATCCCTGGTCGAAACGCTGGAAAAGGCTATCGGTTAATCCAGGTTGTTAATTCTCGTTCAATATTATTTTTGCTTCGCAAAAATAATAAAATAATAAAGGAAACAAAATGTCATTCAAGATAATCATAACGCGTGATTTTAACCACATGAGTGAAACGGCGTCCCGGATCGTTGTTGAAGATATACGGCGAAAACCGGAGTATATAATTGGCCTGGCGACCGGAAACTCACCTACCGGCCTTTACAAGCACCTTGCCAAGGCGTCCAACGCCGGCGATTTTGACTCTTCTCAGGTTAAGAGTTTCAACCTCGACGAATATGTCGGGCTGCCCGGAGAGAACGCTCAGCAGCGGACCCTCCATCCGGAAAGCTATAGTTTCTTTATGGTACAGGAACTATTCGGACTTCTTCGGAAGAAGTTTGGTTCAACCTATGTCCCCTGGGGGACGCTGGTCGATCAGGCCGTTTTATCCTACGAGATGGAATCTCACCCGGAGGATTGGGAGGAGCAGGGTGCCGATAAAGGGAAGGCCATCGTAATCAGTCAGGAGGCCAATTCTGACTACCTGCGCTGGATCCGGAAGGATATTCTGGACGCATATCGGGACCGGATTCGCCTGAGCGGGGGGATCGATCTTCATATTGTGGGGGTGGGCGGTCGGGGCCACGTCGGTTTCCACGAGGCGGGGATCCCGTTTGAAAAGAATGAAATGCTCTTGGTGAAGCTGGACAAGAATACCGTGGAGAACGCGGTGGCGGATGGCCATTTTGAGCGACGGGAAGAGAGTCCCCAATACGCTATCTCGATGGGTGCCTCATTGATTTACCAGGCGAAGACGGTGCTTCTCCTCGCCAACGGGAGCCGGAAGACCGAGCCGGTTATAGAGTCATTGCTGATGGAATCAGACTGCTCGGTGCCGATATCCTATGGTCACATCCTGTCTGGAAACGGTGGGCGGATGATCTATTTACTGGATCGGGCGGCCGCCGAAGGTGTCATCAGGAAACGGGACCTTCTCCAGGAGCGGGGGGTCGAAATAGAGGATATCAGTGGAGGTGAAGCCCTGGTGAAAGTGGAGGACCTTCATTTTCACCGGGATCCCGAGATTGGCCTAATAGGGTAGACCTTACTCGATAATTCATTTTTAAAATCTTACCTGGAACAACGAAGTGATTTACCACGAAGGTCACGAAGTACACGAAGAATAGTTGAGAAAAAATAAAGGTTAACTCATTTCTCAAAAAACCTTCGTGATCTTCGTGTCCTTCGTGGTTTTAATCAGCTTTCTCGGATTATTCATAATAGGTTTAATAAATCAGGCTGAATCGAACGTATCCTCAAGGCGCTCTTCCCGGGTGAAGAACAGGTTGCTGTACTCGCTCTCTCCGGGGGGAGACGAAAGGTTCTGGAGACATTCTTCGGCTCTCCGGCGATAGCCCCCCGCGCGCTCCTCCAGGAGTTGCAATTTTTCAGGGATTTGTTTCTCCTCCAGCAGGTACTTTATAGTTTGAAAGAAGGCGGCGCTTCCGTGGAGAAAGACTCCTTCCCGGAGGATCTTGCAGGCGACCATCGCTTCAAACGTGTCAAAGCTCAGTTGCTCCTCAATCCTGGACAGGGGTTTGATGATGTAATCGATCTCTTCCTGGTAGGCGGGATGGGTGAGGAGATAATATTTTTTGGTATGAATAGCCTCGTCCAGGTCTGTTAATACGCTTTCGGGAATGGTATTATCCGTGACCACGATGAGGTCCAGGTCCGATCCCCTGACCATCTTTCCTGTACTTACTTCCGGGCGCAGGACAGAGTGAGCCATTTCGTAGGTGATGTCTCCAGCGAGTATGAAGCACGTTTTTCCCAGGATCAGTTCGCGCTCTCCAAGAGAACTAACTATAGAAGTCACGACCTGACCTGCCAGATTTAACTTGGCCTGGCTGATCCTCCTTATCTCCCGCACCAGCCCCCGAACACAATCATCCATTATGGTTACCTGGTCCTTTAATCCCAGCACGGTATAGGTATGGAACTCCCGGCGAATCGAGGGGGAGAGACGGGCGTAACCATTTACGGCCCGGTCCAGACGTAGAAACCGCCGCCCGGTGCTCCACTCCACCACCTTGTCGGAATTCCGGCAGGTCTGCCAGAGGCGAAAGACGTCTTCCCCGGTCCGCCGGAGCAATTCTTCGCCGGTCATCGGTCCTGACTCCCGGAGTGTGGAAATCACTCTTTCTTCAATCATAGTTCTCCCGATTCATGGATTCATGAATAAATCGGGATAACTATAATGCAAGTTCTATAATATTACCAGGAGTAACATCATAACCCGATTTATTCATAAATCGGGTTAGTTTTGAACAATGCCAGAGATAGTATAGATAGTGGTGCGAGTATGTTATACTATCGTTCAGTCACTTGTCGGTCGTACAAAATGATAGAGAACCCTTTTATTACACCTGAAAATAGTGTAACTTGATGCTCGGGATTTTAATAAAAAGGTTGCGATTGTTGAAGTATTAAACGCCCTTGCCCCGATATAATTATATAGGTCTTGGTTCAAAACATAAAAGTAGCGGCGAAGCCGCTAATTTTATTTATGGAAAGAAAATCACAACTCCGCTCTGCCGGAAAAACATCTCCAGCCAGCCGCCACACGCCCATCGAGCAACTAATTGAGGATGTTCTCCGGAGTTCGGTAGATGAACCATCTCTCCGGAAGGGGGCTCCGGATCATCTCCGGGAGGTCCTTAGTTATGACACCCGCCGGACCCGGGTGGTTGTTCTGGGCGGAGGGACCGGGCTCTCCACCGTGGTGGGCGGCAATTCCGCGGACCCCGGATGGGCAGCCCGGCCCTCAGTCGGCCTGAAAGAGGACTTCCCCCTCCATGACCTGGTGGTTGTGACTACCGATGACGGGGGTTCTACCGGGCGACTGCTTCGGGAACTCCCCCTGATCGGGATCGGGGATCTGCGGAAATCCTGCCTTTCCCTGATCTCTCAATCCAATCTCCAGCGCCTCTACCGGCTCACCGACCAACAAACCCGCAAAATTTTGGGGCTGATCCAGTCGATCTTCAATCATCGCTTCCCGGAAAAACAATCTGGTTTCGCGGAACTGAGGAATCCTCTGCTGGTTATTTCCTCCCGGTTTCGTAAAGACTGTCCACCTGTACTATCCGACGTCCTTTCCTCATTGGGGAGCTATATATCCCCGGGGGGAGCCGGTCCCACCATCAGGCCCGCCGGCCACTGTCTGGGCAATCTCCTGCTGACGGCGGCCGTCTTCCGTGCCGCGGGCGTCCGGCGCGATCGGCCCCCGGGTCTGGGAGCGATCCGGAAGGGACTTGACACCATCACTACGGCTATCGGGGCGGGGAGGGGCCGGCTCCATGCCGCTACTTCCACCCCGGGCCAGCTCTCCTTTTGCTACTCCAGCGGGGTTGCGGTACTGGGGCAACAGAAAGCGGCTTTGGCCCGACGCTGGTTTGCTATCGAGCGGGTAACCGCCTGTTTCAGTCGCTCACCGGTGGTAAGTTCCGCCATTCTCCGGGCTCTGGCGGAGGCGGATCTGATCATCTACGCCCCCGGGAGTCTCTTCAGCAGCATGATTCCGCTCCTTCAGATCCGGCCCCTTCTCGACGCCATCCGAAAAAACCGCCGGGCGCTGAAGATCCTGGCCGCAAACTTCTGGGTTCAGGAAGGAGAGACCGATATCTCGCCGGAGCATGAAAGACGGGGGTTCCTGGTCTCGGAGTTGATTGAAGCCTATACGAAAAATCTGCCGGGTGGAGTGGACGGGTTGATTGATCTGGTGCTGAGCGCCAACTTGGATCATATCCCCGGCAACATCCTGCGTAATTACGCACTGGAAGGGAAAACCCCCATTCATCTCGACCGGCACCGGGTGGAAGAAATGGGATTCCAATCGGTGGAAGCCATCCTATTTCCCCTCGAACTCCTGAAACCAACTTCGGTTATTCATCATGACCCGGGAAATTTTTCCCTTGCCATCCGGACCATCTTATACGCCTGGAACCGGTGTCCCGGTTTGATCAGGAAAGCCCGGCTTCCCCGAAAAAAAATATCACCCGGCCACGAAGACAGGATAAAGGCCAAATCTACCCGGAGACCGCTCCTCCTCGATTACCTGACCTCTATCCGGGAGACCCTGAGAGAGAAGACGTTTCAGCCGGAAAGACTCAGGAAAATTCTGGTAGAGCTGGCCTGGGAAAACCGGGACATTTCTACCGATCATCTCAAGTATTTTCACTCGGTCCGTACTCTGACTGACCGGGATTGGAACCGAGACTGTCGGAAAACCGATCCGCTCGAACGCTACAATCCCGGGGAATCCTCCCTGGAAATCCACCAACAGCTCCTCGGGCAGCCGGATCGTTTGCAAGCAGGTCTCCTGATCGCTCTGGGAGCCTCCCTTTTAGGTCATGCCTTTGAAGAAGCCCGGTGGATCGATAGTCCATTCGGCCTGGAGACGGCAGGACGGGGTTATCTGGTCCGGCTTCGACCGACCCGGGAAAGGAGATGTTTTCTCACTGATCGGCAGCTTTGCCGCTACCTTAAATTGGCCCAGATGGTGCCGGATCGGAAGGGGGAAAAGGTCTATCGTGCCGTTCCTGTTGATCGCGAGAGTTATATTCCGCCCCACCTCTTTTTCGGTCTACTTTATGCCTGGTATTTAAATAATGCCTATGTTCCGGCTATGGACTACGAGATGACGATTCTCCGATGGCCTACCCGACTCCTGATGCCCTTCCAGAGGCAAGACCAAAAACGAAAGCAGGAACTGGTCTCTTTCTTCCGTACGGAAGTCTTTGGCTACCCGGAGTGAGGGATGAAATCAAGAATAACGGTATCTTTTTATTTTATGGGTGGGTGTCTTCTCAAAGGCGTCGCCATGGAGACGTATCTCGGATAACCGGCAGTAGGCCGGGAGCCGGGTATTGATCTCTGACCTGATCTCCTCCATCTGTTTCCGGAGCCAGGTTTCATTGTCCTCCCGAGTTCCTTTCTCTGCGTCCACCGTATCCCAATCCGGATATACCAGGGCGACCAATTTATCGCTCTCCGATATAATCAGGGACTCCTGAATATAGGGCATCACGTTCAATTTACTCTCGATCTCTTCCGGGTAGATATTCTGTCCGGATGGGCCCAGGATCATACTCTTGCTTCGCCCCTTGATGTACAGGAATCCGTCCGAATCCACTACTCCCAGATCGCCGGTTCTGAGCCAACCATCCTCATCAAGAACTTCCCGGGTTGCCTCGGCATTTTTATAGTACCCCAGCATAATATTTTCACCTCTGACCATGATCTCTCCGACCTGGTGGAGTTGATCGTTGGAGTCAATCTTCAACTCTACTGGAGTGATCGCCCTGCCGGATGACCGGTGACGCTGCTCGTGCCAGGGAGCGTAGGTGAGCAATGGGCCGCACTCGGTCATCCCGTAGCCGGTCGAGATCGGCACCTTGATCTTCTTCAGGAAGTCCTCCACTTCGGCGTTAAGAGCCGCTCCACCGATAACAATTTCTTTAAAATTCCCCCCAAAGGTATCATCCATCCTCCGGCGGATCTTATTGTAGATTAACCGGCGAAGGAGAGGAATTTTCAGTAAGGCCTTAATTAAAGTCTGGTTTAATATGGGGGCAAGTTTTTTCTTGTAGATCTTCTCCAGAATCAGGGGAACGAAGAATATTAGACCTGGTCTCACTTCCGCGAATGCTTTAATTAATATTTTCGGGGCCGGTATCTGATCGAGGAAAGTAATATGACACCCGATTGAGAAGGGGAAAAGAAGATCAAAAGAGCTGGCATAGACGTGGGCGAGGGAAAGGAAGCTGAGACTCTGTTTGGCTGTGCCGAGGGGGAAGACCTCCCGGACGTAGTTGATGTTAGCCATCAGGCTACGGTAGGGGAGCATCACGCCCTTAGAAAATCCGGAAGTACCGGAAGTGTAGACCAGCGCGGCTAGTTCGGATTCATCCCGGTCGGGCGGGAGCATGAAGTTCTCCGAAGTTACCCGGTCAATCTGCTCTTTTTCTTTATTTTCAATCTTCTGAATTTTTTCCGGAAGTTGCCGTTCCTTGTAAGATAGAAGTTCAAGGGTATCGAGCGATACGACCGTCTTCAGTTTATCCATCCGCTCCTCGTCGATCTTGGATGCGCTGACCTCGGTCGTGAAGAGGACCCGGCTCTCAGAGTGAATAAGGATGTGCTGGATATCATCATCGTGAAAATCGGAAAGAATAGGAACGATGACCGCTCCATAGGTGACGGTTGCCAGATAGACGATCGCCCAGTTGGACGAATTGGGTCCGATCAGGGCGATCTTCTCCCCCGGTTTGATTGACCGCCCTTTCAAGATGGCATGGAGGAGCAGGATCTTCTTTCCAACATCTCCGTAGGTCAATGTCCCCTTGCGATAATCGGTGAAGGCGGGGGAGTTCCAGTTCTTCCTGATGCTTTCTTCGAACAATCGGTTGAAGCTTAATTTTTTCATGAAAAAATTAGTTTTGAAAACTGTCTATAATCACAAAAATAGTAATGCGGTATTATATGGCCTGTATTATATTCACTATCAGGAAAGTTCTTTAAACACCATTACTGTTTATAACTTATTAAACAATAATTAACAATCTGGATTATTTTGGAATTTTGAATATATCAACCTAGTGTAAAATAGTTTCGAAGGGAAGAGATGATAAATGTATACTTGTTTATTATTTTAGTTATCCTGATCGGGAAGTACATCCTCGATCTTACTATCGAGATCTTGAATCTCCGGCACGTCAGCCCGGAGTTGCCGATCGAGTTCTCCGACTGTTATGACGCTGATAAGTATCGCAGTTCCCAGCAATATCTCAAGGAGACCACCCGGCTGGGTATTATTGCCGATAGTGTTCTCACCCCATTGATCGTGGCATTCATCCTGCTGGGGGGTTTCAACCTGGCCGATACGATCGCCCGGGGGTGGGCCGATCACGAAATATGGAGAGGATTGATCTTCGCCGGAATTTTATTCCTGGCGTCTTCGCTGGTTAACATTCCTTTTTCCATCTATGGGACATTCGTCATCGAGGAGAGGTACGGTTTTAACCGGACCACGGTTAAGACATTTGTCTTTGACCTCTTTAAAGGCTGGGGGTTGGCTGGATTGATCGGAGGGATAGTCTTTGCGGCGATTATCTGGTTTTTTTCTGTTGCCGGATCCTCGGCGTGGCTCTTATGCTGGGGGGCGGTTACCGCCTTCCAGCTTTTTCTCCTCTTCATTGCCCCGGTGACGATTATGCCGCTTTTTAATAAGTTTACTCCCCTGGAAGAAGGGGAGTTGAAATTGAAGATTGAAGAGTATGCCAGGAATGAGGATTTCAAGATTAAAGGGGTCTTCACCATGGATGCCTCCCGGCGCTCAACCAAGTCCAACGCGTATTTTACCGGCTTCGGAAGATTCCGCCGGATTGTTCTCTTTGATACCCTGATTAAACGCCATACCATTGATGAACTTCTCTCGATACTGGCGCATGAAGTCGGGCATTATAAGAAACATCATATTATGAAGAACGTATTGATATCGGTTCTCTCAACCGGGGTGATGTTTTTTGTTTTATCGTTATTTATTAACAACCGGGGTTTGTTCGATGCTTTCCGGATGAGTCATAACTCCATCTACGCCAGCCTCTTCTTCTTCGCCTTCCTCTACGGGCCGGTTGATATGATTGTCGCAATTCTGGGGAACTTTCTCTCCCAAAGGTTTGAGTACGAAGCAGATGACTATTCCGCCCGGACCTATGGACAGCCGGGATCTATGATTGCCGGGTTGAAGAAGCTGAGCGTGGATAATCTATCCAACCTTACCCCCCATCCTCTCAAGGTATTTTTTGCCTACAGCCACCCACCGGTATTGGAGAGAATACGGGCGCTGGATCAGCTTCGGGGAGAGATTGAGTTGACAGATGATCAATAGGAGGTGGGGCAATCCCCGATCAACTTAACCAGAACTTTTCTTAATTCCTTGCAGGTGAAGGGCTTGGTGACGACGCCGGAGAAACCATGCTTCCGGGAATCCCTTACAATTGGATCGGTGATATAGCCGCTGCAGAGAATAGCTTTTACCCCGGGATCAATTTTTCTCAGAGATTTAATCACTTCCCTACCACCGACGCCGCCGGGGATTATCAGGTCCAGTAAGACTGCATCGAAGGCGTCTCCGGATTTTCTCTCCTTTTGAAAGAGTTTGATTGCTGTTTTCCCATCCTCCGCGTAAGCTACCCGGCAGCCGAGAGATTTTAGCATGTTTCCGGTCACGGTCCTTAATGCTTCGTCATCATCCATGAGGAGGATATATTTATCCCCTTCAATAACCTTAATCTTAGGTAGATCTTCCGCCGGCTTCACGACCGGGAAATAAATACTGAAGATGGTCCCTTTCCAGGGATCGCTGTCCATCTGGATGAATCCGCCGGCCTGCTCTACTATACCATAGACGATGGAAAGCCCCAGGCCGGAATTGGTATCGCTATCTTTTGTGGTAAAGAATGGTTCGAAGATCATGGAACGAGCCGTTTCATCCATTCCCCTACCATTATCTTCAACCACCAGGACGACGTAGTCACCGGGTTGCTTCCCGATGATCCGCGGGATGAGTGAATCGCTTAATTCCGCGGGATCCGTCTTTATCAAAATTTTTCCATCTCCATTGACGGCATCTTTGGCATTAAGAACCATGTTTATAATAATCTGCTCCATCTGACCCTGGTCGGCATTTATCATCGCCAAATCTGGAGTGAGGCGAAAATCCATATCTATGGATCTCCCGCATACTCTCCGGAGCATGCCGGCAATCTCGGATATGATTGCATTAAGATCGATATTTTTCGGCTGAATCGTCTGCCTCCGGCCGAATGAGAGGAGCTTACGGATCAGGCTGCCGGCACGGATAACGGTATTATCCAGTTCCCGGATCTCACTCTGGAGGGGATCTTCATCGAGGAGTTGAGTCTTTATTACTTCAACATATCCTCGGATGGCGTTTAGAAGATTGCCGAAATCATGAGCCATCCCTCCCGCCATCCGGGCCGCCGACTCCATCTTCTGGGCCTGGCGGAGTTGTTCCTGCATCCGGATCTTTTCATTATCATCATGGATTTTAGCCGTGATATCAACGGCTGTAGCAGAGATGTAGAGTGGTTTTCCCTGTTCATCTTCGATAATTGTCGCGTTCATCATGGTGGGGAAGACCGTCCCATCCTTCTTCTTATGCCAGACTTCCTCAGCGTAATATACCCCATCAGTTTTCAGACGGTTGTTGAGAATATTCACCATCTCCATCTGATCTTCGGTATGGAGATCGGAGAGGTTCTTTCCGATCATCTCTTCTGGTTTGTACTGATGCAGCCAGGCGAAATGCCTATTGAGATAGATTATATCTCCTCCCAGATCGGTGATAATGGTGCCGTAGTTAGCCTGGTCGGAGATTGTTTTAAACATTATCAGTTCTTCATCTGTTCGCTTGCGCTCGGTAATATCCCGGGCAATCGCGATCACTCGTTCTTTCCCGCCGATTCTTACCAGAGTATTACTGACCTCTATCGGAACTCGGGTGCCGTCCTTGCGCACGTCTTCGGTCTCAATATAAACCCCGTCCTTAATTGATTCTTTTTGAATGACAGGGGCAAAAGCGGCTGCCACTTCGGGAGGAACGATGTCTCCCACCCGCTTGGTGAGAAGCTCTTCCCTGGTGTAGCCCAGCATCGAGCAGACCGCCTTATTGACGTCCAGGATTTTTCCGTCGATTGCTTCGATAAAGATGGCTTCCTTGGCGTTGTCGAAGATGGTCTTGAATTTCTCTTCGCTCTCTACCAGGGCTTCCAGTACTCGTTTACGCTCTTCAATCCCCCACTTGAGATGTTCATTCGCCGCCGCCAGCTCGGATGTCCGACGATTTACCCTCTCTTCGAGTTCATCACGCGCCTGTCGAAGAGCGGCTTCCATCTTTTCCCGTTCCGATAGATCGACATCGATGCAGAAGAGTTCCGGCTCTTTCCCTTCAGCATAGACAGCCGTATGGATGGAGTAGACGGAGACCGGATGGTTCTCTTTATCCCTCAACATCAGCTCCCCGGCCGGGAGAAACTCCCCGGACTTTATTACTTTCCCTCCCTGGCTCAGAGACTGAAGAAAGAGCGGCTTCAGATCCGGCGGAATAATCAGATCGCCGAGGTTCTTGCCTATCGCCTCGGCGGCCGAATAACCGTATATCTTCTCGCTGGCTTTATTCCAGTAGAATAACGTCCCGTTCGGCCGGTAACCCTGAATCGATACCCCGGGGAAATACTCGGTCAGATTGCGGAACCGCTCCTCGCTCTCCCTCAGCTCCATCTCAATCCTTTTCCGTTCGGTGATGTCCATCGAAACGCCGACACAACCGATGATCTTCCCGGTCTGGTTCCGCAACCAACTCAAAGTTAGAAGGACCTTGATAATGCTGCCATCTTTACGACGGTTTGAGACCTCTCCCCTCCAGGTTTCCTTTTCTTTTTGCTCGGTAATCCATCGGGCCAGATCAGGGGGGTTGCCCGGAATTTTATCGAAGATTTCCCCGGAGAGGCGCCCGATTAACTCCCGGGGTGTATAGCCCAGAATCTCCTCCACAGCGGGGTTAGCGTAGGTGATCCGGTGGTCCAGGTCGGTGACGATGACCATCTCTCCCAGTCGTTCCATCGCCAGGGAGAGATATGCGAGTTTGAGTTCCGAGTTTTTACTCTGGTTATTGTTTTTCATTAGAGTAGATCTTCTGTTGCCCTAATAGGCTTAGCAGATATAGAGATATTCAAATGAATCATATCACCTTGGCTCATCTCATCTCAAGTTCAAAATATCTAATTTTTTCGAAAAACGCTGAGATAGCTCTTACTTTAAATACATTTCCACCAACGCAGGATCGGTGGAGGATATTTCCAAAGTGTTACGGATTTAAGAAGTCGGAGAATGATTAAAGATCCGGCCATAACTCTTTTTTCATCTCGCAATAATCTTTCTGGAAGCATTCGGGGCACCATCCCCCGCAGCCATTGTAATGAAGGGCTCCTCCCTCAGGGATACTATCGGGAATCAAATCGGGCAACATTTCTTCCACGATATATTTATAAGTTATATCGGCGGGTAAAGTAGGCGATAATTCCAGCAAAATCCCGTTATCCATCAGAATATCTTCAAAGAACTTTACTGTACTTTCAAGCTCAGTTTCGGTCATTTCTTCAGCCGGAGGAAAGGTGGTGTTCGGAGGAAATAGGGAGCGGATAGGTTTTTTGGGACCGATATCCTCCATAAAGAGCATATGCCGGAGAAACTCGTTAAGAGCCGCTGGAGTCATCTCTT
>Ga0207996_1000828_pt1 | contig 24758 bp, 19 predicted proteins | sample AntAceMetag02UKG_FD_184773 | JGI IMG/M metagenome (GOLD analysis project Ga0207996, IMG submission 184773) | Saline lake microbial communities from Ace Lake, Antarctica - Antarctic Ace Lake Metagenome 02UKG (SPAdes) (version 2) | ecosystem: Environmental > Aquatic > Non-marine Saline and...
ATTTCCTTTCATTGAATTATTCTTCTAAAATTATAACATAAATGCACTTGTGCTGGTAGCGTAAACAGAAAAGAGTTAGCTGGTTATAATACAGTAATAAGTAATTAGTGATGAGTAATGTGTGACGAGAAAGAGTTAGCTGGTTTACTAGTTAGGAAAATAGAAATCAGGAGTTAGGAGCAGAATAAAGAAGATAGAGCGTCATTGTTATAGAGCGTATAATATATAATAAACAAAATAGAAACATATCTTAATTTGAAAATTGGCTAATCAGTGAATTCTTTAATACCTTCTTTATCGACCGTAGCAAGGATTAATGGTAATTTTTCAGGTTTTTCCCTACCTATTTTAAAAGATGAAAACAATACCCTTTTAGCATCTTCTAATTTTTCCGGATTATTATAATATACTTCTGCCAATACTTCATTGGAAGTTGTTTTACTACCAACTTTCTTTTTTAATACGATACCGACGGATAAATCAATTCTGGATTCTTTTTCTTCTCTACCGGCACCTAAAAGCATGGCGCTTTTTCCAACTAATCTCGAATCTATTTTTTGAATATAACCACTTTTTTTTCCTTTTAGTTTAAAGCAATATTTTGCCGAAGGTAATAATTCTGTATTTTCAGCCACTTTAACATTTCCTCCGTGTTCAACAACCATTTCTTTAAACTTTTTAAAAGCCAAACCTTTCCTTAAAACATCAATTAATCTAATTTCTCCCTCTTGTATTGTTTTGGCAATCCCACCTAATTTCAACATATAAGCACCTAAAATCAGGCAGAGATTACGTAAATCTTCCGGTCCTTTTTCTTTTAGTGTATCAATTGCTTCTTTGACTTCCAAAGAATTACCTATAGCAAATCCAAGGGGCTCTTCCATATTTGAAATGACAGCAATTGTTTCTTTTCCTAATTCCACTCCAATTTCTACCATGATTTTCGCCAGTTTTATGGAATCTTTATAATCTTTCATAAAAGCTCCGCTACCGGTAGTCACATCCAATACAATTTTATCTGTACCTGCTGCAATTTTTTTACTCATAATACTGCTTACTATTAACGGGATACTATCAATTGTTCCTGTAACATCTCTTAATGCATATAATTTTTTATCCGCCGGAGCTAAATTCGAAGTAGGACTAATGACTGAAACCCCTATTTTCTTAACAATTTTGATAAATTTATCAAGGCTTATTTCCGTTTTAAAACCTTCTATAGCTTCTAATTTATCAATGGTTCCTCCGGTATGTCCCAAGCCTCTTCCAGACATTTTTGCAACAGGAACTCCTGCAGCAGCTACCATAGGTGCCAGGGCAAGTGTAGTTGTATCACCTACTCCACCGGTGCTATGTTTATCAACTTTGATTCCGGGTATTGAGCTTAAATCTACTATACTACCGGAATTTACCATTTCCATAGTTAGATATTTTGTTTCCTTTATATTCATCCCTTTGAAATAAATAGCCATTAACATGGCAGACATCTGGTAATCAGGTATTTTGCCTCCAACATATCCTTTGATAAAGTATTTTATCTCATCTCTTTTTAAAATATCACCGTTTCTTTTTTTTATAATGAGATCAATTGCTCGCATTTTTGATATCTCTCCATTTTATTTATTATTTTTTTTATTATATCACCATTGTTAGTTATTTTAAAAAAATAGCATGCCTTATTTTTCAAAAGCATGCTATTTTAATCTAAAATAAGATTTACGGATTATATAATTTAATTTATAAACAAGGGAACAAATACTAAGGCAACGATAGACATAACCTTAATTAAAATGTTCATTGAAGGCCCGGCTGTATCTTTAAGAGGGTCACCGACTGTGTCTCCAATAACCGCTGCTGCGTGCGTAGCTGTTCCTTTTCCACCATAATTTCCCATTTCAATGTATTTTTTTGCATTATCCCAGGCACCACCAGAATTAGCCATCATGATTGCCAATAAAACACCGACTAATAAAGCACCAATCAACATACCGCCTAATGCCTCCGGACCAAGGACAACACCGACTAATATGGGAGAAATTACCGCTAAAAGTCCCGGGATAATCATTTCTTTTAATGCACCTTTTGTGCTAATATCGACACATCTGGTTGAATCCGGTTTAGCCTTTCCCTCTTTTAATCCGGGTATTTCTCTAAACTGTCTTCTCACCTCTTCTATCATTAAGAAAGCTGTTTTTCCGACAGCATTAATAGTAAGAGATGAAAAAAGATACGGTAATGCTCCACCAATAAACATACCTGCTACAACAATAGGATCGGTAATGCTTATACTGGTTATTCCGACTGATTGAGTATAAGCAGAAAACAATGCCAATGCGGTCAAAGCAGCTGAGCCAATGGCAAAACCTTTTCCAATAGCGGCAGTCGTATTTCCTACTGCATCCAATGAATCTGTAATTTTTCTTACTTTGGGATCTAATCCTGCCATTTCAGCTATTCCTCCGGAATTATCAGCAATTGGGCCATAGGAATCAACTGAAACTGTCATACCGACAATTGACAACATACCAACCGCTGAAACTGCTATTCCGTATAAGCCAGCAAATTTAAAAGCAATCAATACCGTGGCAGCAATTAATATCAAGGGAATAAATGTACTAACCATACCAACTGCCAATCCGGTAATGACGGTAGTTGCTGGTCCGGTTAAAGAAGATTTTGCAATTGATTTTACCGGCGAATATTCATATGAGGTGTAATATTCTGTGACAAGTCCAATCATAATTCCAGCAGCTAAACCTGCCGTAGTGGCATAACAGACGTTAAGGTTACCAAACAAAGTATTAGAGAGAAAAGCAGAACATATGATGACCAAAATTCCACTAACAATTGTTCCCATGGTTAATGCACTGTGTAATTTCTTTTCATTTTTAGTTTTTACAAAAAATGTGCCGATAATTGCAGCTATTGCTCCACATGATGCTAATAATAGTGGAAATATTACTCCTTTTGCTCCAGGATAAATCAATGCACCTAATAACATGCTTGAAATAATTGAACCAACATATGATTCAAATAAATCAGCACCCATTCCCGCAATGTCGCCGACATTATCGCCGACATTATCTGCAATAACTGCAGGGTTACGAGGATCATCTTCGGGAATTCCAGCTTCAACTTTACCCACCAGGTCAGCTCCAACATCAGCCGCCTTTGTAAAAATTCCTCCACCTACTCTGGCAAATAAAGCAACTGAACTGGCTCCTAATGCAAAACCATCAATTACCCTGGGGTCTCTAAATATATAATATAATATTCCTAAGCCCAGCAAACCAAAACCAGTTACGGACATTCCCATCACTGCACCACCCGAAAAAGCAACATTCAATGCTTTAGTGATTCCTTCTTCTTGTGCAGCAAAAGCTGTTCTGCTATTTGCCTTGGTAGCTATTTTCATTCCGGTAAATCCTGCTAATCCGGAACATATTGCACCAATTATAAATGTTAATCCGGTAACATAACTTCTAACATATGTTAAAATAATGCTTACCAATATAATGAATATGATCAATACAACATATTCACTCTTTAAAAATGCCATTGCACCTTTTTCTATCATTGTAGATATTTCAATCATTTTGTCATTTCCCGGTTTTTCTCTTATAACTTTAATGTATAGAAAAAGAGCAAATATTAAAGAAACAATACCGGTAATTGGAATGATGGATTCAATATTCATACTATTTTTTTCCTTTCTAAGATTTAATCTAAAGTCTTATACGTCTAAATAAAATTTATAATTTTTTACTTTTTTATATTTACATTTTCCTTTATAACTGCCTGGGCTGCCGCTAATCTGGCAATAGGTACCCTATAAGGTGAGCAACTGACATAATTCAAACCAATTGAGTGACAGAATTCCACTGATTTAGGCTCTCCACCATGTTCTCCGCATATTCCCACTTCCAAATCATGTCGGGTTTTTCTTCCTAAATTTGTTGCCATTTTCACTAATTGACCAACACCTTCCCGGTCTAATACTTCAAAGGGATTATCTTCCAATATTTTTTCATCTACATATCTCAATAAAAATTTCCCTTCCGCATCATCTCTGCTTATACCAAAAGTAGTTTGTGTTAGATCATTGGTTCCAAAAGAGAAAAATTCTGCTTCCTTTGCTATCTTGTCTGCGGTTAATGCAGCCCTTGGAAGTTCGATCATAGTTCCTACTTTGTATTTTAATTTAACCCCTGCGGCTTCTATCTTTTCATCGGCAATCGTTTTTGCCATATTACATAAAAGATTAAACTCATTTACATGTCCAACCAAAGGTATCATAATTTCCGGTTTGACTTTTATTTTCTTCTTTGTTAAAGCTATGGCAGCTTCAAGAATAGCTTCCACCTGCATTTTATATATTTCCGGATATAGTATTCCAAGACGGCAACCACGCAGGCCAAGCATCGGATTTAATTCACGTAAAGATTCAACTTTTTCTAATAGTTTTTCCTTTTCCTCTATCTTTTTTAAATTAGTATTTTTCATCTTTAACTTAGTCACTTCAATTATAAGTTCCTCGTGTTTTGGTAAAAACTCATGCAAGGGAGGATCAAGTAATCTGATAATGACCGGTAGTCCGGACATGGCTTTTAAAATACCATAAAAGTCGTTTCTTTGCATAGGTAATAATTTTTTTAAAGCTTCTGCTCTCTGTTCCTTTGTATCTGCCATAATCATTTCCTGAACAATGGGCAGACGCTCCTGTTCCATAAACATATGCTCAGTTCTGCAAAGCCCGATGCCCTCCGCACCCAATTCTCGAGCTTTCTGGGCATCTTCCGGAGTATCCGCATTTGCATACACACCCAAACGCTTCATTTTATTCGCCCAGGAGAGAATGGTCTTAAATTCTTTACTAATTTCCGGATCAATGGTAGGCACTTTTCCTAAAAATACTTCCCCGGTTCCTCCGTCAATGGTAATAGAATCCCCTTTCTTAATGGTTATGTCGTTTACTTGTATTATTCCTTTTTTGGTATTTATATTCAGCTCACTACATCCTGCCACACAAGATTTTCCCATACCCCTTGCAACAACTGCAGCGTGACTGGTCATACCACCTCTACTGGTTAAAACTCCTTGAGCTTCTACCATTCCATGAATATCATCGGGTGTTGTCTCTGTTCTTACCAATATCACTTTTTCATCCTTTTGGCCTAATGTTTCCGCTTCATCAGCGCTAAAAACAACTTTTCCATATGCTGCTCCCGGAGATGCAGGCAATCCTTTGGCAATTACTTCGCTTTTTGCAGTCGGATCTATTCTTTTATGTAATAGTTGGTTTAACTGGTTTGGTTCTACTCGTAAAATTGCCTGTTCCTTATTTATAATGCCTTCTTTAACCATGTCAACTGCAATTTTAACTGCAGCCTGGGCTGTTCTTTTACCCGTTCTTGTTTGCAACAGGTATAATTTTCCTCTTTCTATCGTAAATTCATAATCCTGTACATCTTTATAATTTATTTCCAGTATATTTACTATTCTAATGAGTTCTTTGTAGACAATTGGCAAATCTTTTTGAAGATTGGACAAAGGTAAAGGTGTCCGGATGCCTGCAACAACATCTTCTCCCTGCGCATTTAACAGGTATTCGCCATAATTTTCTTTTTCTCCAGTAGATGGATTTCTAGTAAATCCTACGCCTGTTCCGGAATCTTCTCCCATATTTCCGAAAACCATTTCCTGAACATTGACTGCGGTTCCCAAATCATCAGGTATTTTATTTATTTTTCTATAAGTAACTGCTCTTTTATTATCCCATGATTTAAATACCGCATTAATTGCCATATCCAACTGTTCTCTTGGATCTTCCGGAAATACTTTTTCGGTCACTTTTTCAATCATTTTCTTATATTTTTGAACTAATTTTTTTAATCCTTCAATGTCTACTTCAGTATCCAGTTTTACATTATTTTCTTTCTTAATTATGTTAAAAATCTCTTCGAAATGGTCATGATCTATACCCAATACAACATTTCCAAACATTTGTACAAATCTTCGGTAACTATCGTAAGCAAATCTTTCATTATTTGTCTTTTTAATAATACCTGTAATAGTATTATCATTTAATCCAAGGTTTAGAATGGTATCCATCATTCCAGGCATAGAAACAGGTGCACCGGATCGGACTGAAACCAACAATGGATTTTCTGGATCTCCGAATATTTTTTCCGATACTACCTCTAATTTTTTTAAATTTATGTTAATTTGTTTTTTTAATCCTTCAATAAATTTGGATTTATTCTTATTAAACTCAATACAAGCTTCAGTACTTATAGTAAAACCTTGGGGAACCGGTAGCCCTATATGAGTCATTACTGCCAGCCCTGCTCCTTTTCCTCCTAATATAGATTTCGTTTCTACTTTTGCTTCGTCAAAAAAATATACATATTTTTTCATTTTATTCTTCTCCTTTTAAAATTTTAAGTATTTCGGTTGCAATATCCTCAATTGCTTTGTTGTTGATATTTATAACTGAACACCCTACTTTCTTATAAATATTCTCAGCGAAATTTAGTTCTTTCCGAACTCTATCATGATTAGCGTAAACACTGTCAGCAGATAATCCTAATGTTTTTAATCTTTCTGTTCTTATCTCTATGAGTTTGTTCGGTGCAATACTTAGTCCGACAATTTTTTCTTTTGGTAAGTTGAATATTTCTCTTGGAGGTTCGATTTCAAAATCTAAAATGATATTTGCTACTTTTACACCTTTATGTGCCAGATACATGCTAAGAGGGGTTTTTGAAGTTCTTGACACGCCAAGTATAATCAAATCTGCCAGGGATAAATCCAAATTTCTTTGACAACTGTCATATTTAACCGCAAATTCCATTGCTTCCATTCTTTTAAAATACTCTTTATCATATTTTCGAATAAGACCCGGTTCCAATCTTGGAGATAATCCGCTCAACTTTTCAACATTTTCTATAATTGGACCCATTATATCAAATGAATTAACAGAATTTTTTTCTGATTCTTCTCTTAAAAATCGTCTTAAATCCGGCTTAATCAGTGTATAAACAATTATACTATTATTTTTTTCTATTTTTTCTAATATTCCTTTTATATCTTTGATTGATTCTATATGTGCAAATAGTTTTATTTTTAAGAGGTCTGAGCTAAATTGGCTTATTGCTGCCCGTGCAACTAATTGAGCAGTTTCACCGGTAGAATCTGAAATAATATAAATATATGTTTTTAATCCTTTCTTTTCACTAACCATCCTATTCCTCCTTTTTTAGGGATATTTTGGATAAAACAGCAGTCTGATTAAATAAATTGCTTAATTTTTTTATTAACCCCACCCTGTTTCTTCTAATTTCTTCATTTTTATCCATCACTAAAACCTGTTCAAAAAATTCATCGACAAAAATGCACAATTTTTCCAATAGTTTAAATACTTTATTATATTCTTTAATTTCTATGCATTGTTTTATTTCAACTTTATATTTTTTATAATGCTCCCATAAGCTGATTTCTTCTTTTTTCTTTAACAATAATTCATCAATTTCTGTCTCTTCGCTTCCTTTTGATAAATTCATCACTCTGCTTGATGAATTGATAATCTTTTTAAACATGTCTGTATTATATAATTTTTGAATGACTTGGATCCTTAATTGAATGTCATTAAAATCATCATTTTTTTCTGCAGCTAAAACTGCATTAATCACATCATAATAATTTCCCTTTTCCAAAAGAATATTTTTTAACCTTTGCTGTAGGAAAAATAATACTTGGGAAACGATTTCCTCATCTTCTTTTTTAATTTCTACTGAAATATTATCTTTATAATAAGAAAAGGATTTATTGATTATTTCTTTTAGTGAAATTTCAAGGTTGTTTTCAAGTATCATTCTAATGATTCCCATGGCTTGTCGCCTCAAGCCATAAGGATCTTGAGAGCCGGAGGGAGTCAAACCTATGGCAAAACAGCCGACAATATTATCCAATTTATCAGCAATTCCTAAAACCATACCACTTTTGGTTTTTGGCAATATATCATCTGAAAAACGAGGGAGATAATGTTCAAAAATAGTGTTAGCAACTTCCTTTTTTTCATCAGAAAAAAGGGCATACTCTTTTCCCATAATTCCCTGCAATTTAGGGAATTCCTTAACCATTTCGGTAACCAGATCAGCTTTGCATAAGTAGGCAGACCTTGAAATTATTTTTTTATTATCCTCGTCAATAAATAAACACTCTGAAATATAGTCACTTAATGCGGTTATTCTTTTCGTTTTATCAAGAAGATTTCCCATACTTTCCCTGAATACCACATTCTTCAATTCATCCACCCTTTTTTCCAATGGTATTTTCTGATCTTCTCTATAAAAAAATTTTGCATCTTCCAATCGTGCAATTAAAACATTTTCATTTCCTTTAATAATATCATTATCATTATGGTTTGAATTGTTTATCACAACTATAAAGTTATTAATTAGTTCATCAAAGCGCTTGTAAATCGGAAAATATTTTTGATGAACTTCCATAACCGTCACCAGAACATGCATGGGTAATTCCAAATATTTCTTATCAAAGTGACCTAAAATCGCATGTGGATATTCAACCAAATAATTGATTTCATTCAATTGGTTTTCATTGACGATTTCTTGTCCATTATTTTCTTTTATAATTTGTAAAATCTCTTCTTTGATTCTTTTTTTTCTTTTCAGCGGATCTATGATTACATAATTTTTTTTCATTTCTGTAAAATATTCTTTGCTTGAAAATATGCTTATTCGATCCGAAGCTAGCAATTTATGACCGAAAGTAATATTCCCTGAAGATAATCCATCCAGGTTAAAATTAATAATTTCTTCTCCATGCATTGCAAGTATCCACCTGATAGGTCTTATAAATTTTAACTTACCAGTTCCCCAGCGCATCGATTTGGGAAAGCTTAAACTCTTGATAATTTTCGGAAGGCATTGTTTTAATAATTCAAAAGACGACTTTCCTTTTATTGATTTAATCGCAAATATATATTTTCCCTTATTTGTTTCTTCAGTAATTAGCTCTTCGACCTTTATTCCCTGACTCTGGGCAAATTTTAAAGCTGGTTTTTGTGGATTCATTTCTTTATCAAAAGCAATGGTTATAGCAGGCCCCTTAACTTTAAGTAATGCATCTTCCTGTTTTTCGTGTAATTGGGAAATAAATAAAATTAATCTCCTGGGCGTACCAAAGACATTTATAATTTTATAATTCATCTTTAGTTCATCTAAATTTTTTATAGTGAATTTTTTTAAATCTTTTAAGGCATTTTCTATGCAATTTGCAGGAATTTCTTCAGTTCCAATTTCTAATATTACGTCAACCATATGCAAATTTATTCCTTCGCTTTAATTTATTTTATCCATTAAGGGAAAATTCATTTCTTCTCTTTTTTTTATCTGTGCCTCCGCACACAATCTTGCAAGATTTCTAACTCTTGAAATGTATCCTGTTCTTTCTGAAACACTAATCGCACTTCTTGCATCCAGCATATTGAAAGTATGAGAACATTTTAATATGTAATCATAAGCCGGGACAGGTAAACATTTATCAATTAATTTTTTTGCTTCATTTTCATATATATTAAACAGATTAAACAGCATGGAAGTATCTGCTTCTTCAAAATTATACTTCGAATGCTCAAATTCTGCTTGCCATTGCACGTCCCGGTAAGTTATATTTTTACTCCAATTCAAATCAAAAACATTATCCTTATCTTGAATAACCATGGCAATTCTTTCCAATCCATAGGTTATTTCCACCGGTACGGGATGTAATTCAATACCACCTGCTTGTTGGAAATAGGTAAATTGCGTTATTTCCAAACCATCAAGCCATACCTCCCAACCTAAGCCCCATGCTCCCAGAGTTGGAGCTTCCCAGTCTCCTTCAATAAATCGAATATCATGATTTTTTTTAACAATATCTAATTCTTTCAAACTTTTTAGATAGATATCCTGAATATCTTTAGGTGAAGGTTTAATGATAACTTGAAATTGATGATGCTGTTGAACCCTATTGGGATTTTCACCATATCTTCCGTCGGCAGGACGTCTTGATGGTTCAACATAAGCTGCCTTCCAAGGCTCAGGACCCAATACCCTTAAAAAAGTTGCCGGATTCATAGTGCCTGCACCAACTTCTATATCATAAGGTTGGCAAATGGCACATCCCTGTTCACTCCAGAATTTTTGCAGATTAAAAATAATGCTTTGAAAATCCATTTATCTTACATCCCTGTTTTTAAATAAAATTCCCTCCCTTAATCATTTTACCATAAAACTTGAAAGTTTTTTCTTGAGAGGGACTTAACAATTATATGTTAATATATCAAAATAGACCTTGAATGTCAACGAAATCAGCTTTTTAAAACAGTATCTAGTATGGAGTATTGAGTATATAGTTCAAGATAAGATGTAGGAAACAAATGCAGTAATGAGTGATAAGTGATGAGTAATGAGAAAAGAGTTAGTTGGTTCGTTAGTTAGCTGGTTAGCTGGTTAAAAAAATAGAAGTCAGGAGCCAGGAGTAAGAAGAAAAATATATAATGAAGGAGATAAGATGCGGGAAGTAAATGCAGTAATGAGTGATAAGTAACTTGTAGGGACAGACCTTGTGTCTGCCCGTAATAAAAGAAATAAAATAAAAACATATCTTAATGGTTAATTGGTTAATTGAAGCATTTTGTATTTTTCTTGGTATTTTCTTTACTAACGACTATTCACTATTCACTAAGTGAATTGGTCAATTGCTTCTCATTTTTCTAGAAATTTTTAAGAAATCTTTCTGTTTTAAAAATATTATTAGAATAATAAGCCAGATATATATCGGTTACATATTCTAATTCCTGTATTCTTATTTTAGGAATAGAAGCTTTTGATATAGAAGACAATGAAGTAGTTAAAATTTTTCTTAATAATCTTACAAAATAACCTGTTATTCTGATATAATCATTTTTATCCTGCCTTGCACATTCATTGCAAGTAATTCCTCCATCAGCAATTCGAAAAAAGACTTCCTTCTCATCTTCAATTTTCTTATCGCACTTGAAACATCGATATAGCGAGGGTTGATAACCTATAGCCTTCAAAACTTTCCACTTAAAAGATAAAGCTAACAGCCTTGGATCTTTTGCATCTTTTAAATAGTTTAGTAATTCCTTAAATAAAAAATATAATTCTTTGTTTATTTCTCTATCTTCTGTTAATTTATTGATTACTTCGGTACAGTTTATTGCAAAAGCATATTTTTCTAATTCTTTGCTGGTTTGAAAAAACGAATCTACTATTTCTGTTTGACTGATAATGTCCAGATTTCTACCTTTAGAGATTAAAAAAATCGCACAAGTAAAAATCTCCATGCTACTGCCGAACTTACTCTTTGTTTTACGCACTCCTTTGGCAATTGCTCTAATTTTTCCATAATTTTTAGAAAATATCGTTACAATTTTATCCGCTTCCTGGAATTCAGTACTTTTTAATATAATTCCCTCAGTTTTATATAACATAAATGATGTATTCCTCGTTATATAAGATTCTCTTTCCCGAAAGCATCAGGTAATAAATCATTAATGTTTTTAATTTCTACTTTCCCTCTCAGGTTTGAATTAATGATAATTATTTCTTTTCCAAATTCTGATATAACTTGCCTGCATGCACCACACGGAAAACAAGGTTTTTTTGAATCACATACGATTGCTATTGCTTCAAATTGATTAGATCCTTCAGAAATGGCTTTAAATATTGCGACTCTTTCTGCGCAAATTGCTAAACCAAAAGATGCGTTTTCAATATTACAACCACTGTATATTTTTTTACCTTTGGTTAATAATGCCGCTCCTACCTTAAATTTAGAATAAGGAACATATGCCCTTAATCTTGCTTCCTCTGCTACTTTAATTAATTTTTCATATATTTTTTTCAAAATATTCACCTTCTTTTTTTGTGAATCTTTAATGATTTATTGAAAAATTTATTTAATCCAGACTTCTGTTTCCTTTGGAACAATTTCGATCCATACTTGTCCTTTATTTAATCTTAAAAGTTCACCCGTATTGTCATAGAATAATGTATTATGATCTTTGGATTCTTTAATCCATTTAGCTAGTATATACTTTCCACCATAAAATACCTTGGCAATACCTTCGCCAATTACTTCGATGTGCAAATGACCTTCTTTATCTCCTGATATTTTTTTTACAGGAACATACTGGATAATAATATTTGAAACATTTAAAGGTTTTTGAGTATGAGAATCTTTATAAAGTACATTATTTATTAATCTATAATAGACATTATTATTTTCATCATATTTGTAAGAGATTGAATATTTTTGATTATATTTAATGGCTATTTTATGAATTTCTCCTCCTGCCAGTCTTGTTTCCCTATAGTTTAAAAAATTATTTTCTAAATTAACTTTACCTGGAATACCTAATTTATTACTTTTTTCTCGTATTTTTTTTGTATCTGCAAAAAGATTTATCCATCCTCCAATTTTATTATCCCTCCAATAAGGATAAGCATAACGCATTTGATCTAGATTCGTGATTCTTTTATCTTTCAAAATTTGACCGCCACAATGAGCAAAAATCGGAGACCATTCAGCAGCTATTCTGGAAAAGTAATATCTGCTACTCCTGATTGGTCCTATGGTAGTTGAATAACCATTTAAAAATACAGCCATTAATCTGGTAAAAGGAAATTCGACATTCATTTCATAGACTATATCTGCATTAGATAGACCGGTTTGATGAATGATTTCTTCTGCTGAATTACCAACCATAATTGCCAAGGGTTTTATCACTAAATCAGCCTGTACGTTGATACTATAATTCATTATAGTAAAAAGCACGCATAATATAAATACTAATTTTACGAAATATATTTTATTAATTATTTTCATTAAATGATTCCTCTCCTGTATATTATTTGTCTAAATCACCATATTTCGATATATTTTTTTAATCTCTTCCCTTGCAAATTACTTTAATGAAAATGATTCGAGTAAATTTTATTTATTTTTATCAAATTCATCTTCTATTTCTCCGAATATCTCTTCCAGGAGATCTTCTATAGTTACTACCCCTTTATTATTTTTATCCTTATCTATAACTACTGCGATATGTATTCTCTTTTTTTGAAATTCCTTTAAAAGATTTGTTAATCTTTTTGTTTCTAAAACATAGTAAGGTTTATGAATTATACTTAATGAATTTATTTTTTCAGATAGTTTTCTATACGAATTATCCAATAAAAAATCTTTTGCATAAATGAATCCGATGATGTTATCAAGATTTTCCCTATATACGGGTATTCGCGATAGACCTTTTTTGTTCATTAATTCTATTGCTTCTTCCATAGTAGCTTCCTCTTTGATGGCAATAACCTGTTTTTCGGGAATCATTACATCTTTTACATATATATCGTCCAAATTTAAAATTTTATCAATCATACTTTTCTCTTTTTTTTCAAGAACTCCTTCTTTTTCCCCAACTTCAAAAAACATCTTTAAATCTTTCTTATTATAAATAAGCTTTAAAGGAATATACTTTTTCCCGGTAATAATCCTTATAATGAAATTGGATACCCAACTTAATACAATCTCTATCGGAAAAAGAATAGTAGAAGCTATTTTTAAAGCATTAGCCGTTTTAACCGAAATTTGGTCAGCATAGTTTTGAGCAATTGTCTTGGGAATGATCTCGCAAAAAATTAAAATTATCAAAGTTGTGACTAAAACAGAAATCGATATACCTTTGTCCCCCCAATAATATATTGCCAGAGAAGAGGAAATAGCAGAAGATAGTATGATTGCAATGTTTGTTCCGGTCAAGACCACTCTTAAAAACTGATCAGGCTTTTTTATGATATCTGATATTATTTTTGCTTTTTTATTTCCCTTTTTTCCTAATTTTTTTAGATATAACCGATTAGATGCAATAACTGCAGTTTCAACTCCGGAAAAAAAAGCTGCCATTAACAAACATACAAACAAAATGACAAAATTAATAATAATCCATTCTGCTGTCAAATTCATAATACCACCTTAAATAAATGATTCATTAAATTAATCTTTCTGGATTTCCGGGGCAAGTTTAATAATTTTTACCCTCTTGATCCTATTTTTTATAACCCGTTTAATTATAATTTTAATATTTTTATAGATGATTTCTTCCTCTTCTCTTGGCACTTTCTCTATTAATTTATAAATAAAACCGCCTAATGTTTCGAAATCATCTTCTGGAATCTTTACATGTAATACTTCATTAATCTTATCAATATTAATCATGCCGTCCGCAATGAATGTATTTTCATCAATTTTCTTAAATAATTCTATCTCTTTGTCATACTCATCAATAATCTCACCGACAATTTCCTCCAACACATCTTCCATGGTAACCAAACCGTCTGTTCCGCTATATTCATCAATAACTATTGCTATTTGAATCCTGTCTTTTTGAAAAATATCCAATAATTCGTCTATTTTTTTATTTTCCGGTACAAAATATGCCTTTCTTAATATTTTTTTTACATCAAAAATCTCTTTTAACTGAAATAATTCCCTGTAAATCTTCAATATATCTTTTACATATAATATACCAATAATGTTATCTATGGTTCCTTCATATACGGGAATTCTTGAATGACCTGATTTCTTTATCATGTTTACAATAGAGGTCAGAGAGATGTCGTGAGGGGCAAAGTCTATGTCCACTCGAGGGATCATGACTTCTTTTACAGTTGTATCTCCAAATTCAAAAATATTTTTAATCATTTTTTTTTCTTGTTCTTCTATAACTCCTTCATCTTTTCCTACATTAATCAATGTAATCAGATCTTCTTCGGTTATCTCCTTTTTTCCTCTATTTTTATTCATTCTAAAAAGATTATACAAACCATTGATAAGTAGTTTTAACAATTTGACCAGAGGAAATAAAATCATTGAAAGCAGTTCAATGGTTCTGGCTACTCTCTTGGATATTTTCTCTGCTTGAGTAATGGCCAATGATTTTGGAACGACCTCTCCAAATACCAGAATCATAAAAACCATGAAACCGCTCGCAATGCCTACTCCGATATTTCCAAACAATTTGATAGCAAGGTAAGTCGCCAATGAAGAAGCAGTTATATTTACGAACATGTTTCCAATTAGAATGGTAATCAGGGTTTTTTGAGGATCATCAAGCAGTTTTACAATTGACTCTACCTGAAGAGTTTGTTCTTTTCTTTGCAATTTTTTTAAATGTAACTTATTTAAGGAAAATAAGGCGGTTTCTGCTCCAGAAAAAAAAGCAGATAGAGCTAACAAAATCATTAAACCGATAGTTTCAAGAAGCAGTATATTAAAATTACTAAGGCCATTCAAAAATAATCACCGTAACTTTATAATTTTCTATTATTTTTCTCTATTTAACAAACGAGTTACATTAAATTTACTATTTGGGGATTAGGAATCAAAAGAAAATGGTTTTATTCGTATGATTCCTAATCCTACAAGGTTTATTTTTATTTCTATGTAAAATAAAAATAACTAAATTCTAATCAAATCTATTATATTTATATATAAAAACAGCTTAAGCTGTTTTTACTTTCATATTCGATACAACTCTTTTTCTCTGTAAAAATAATACCAAGGCCAAAATAACAATTCCGACAGTATCCGTCAATAAACCAGGCGTTAACAATGAAAGCGCGCTGATAACCAGTAATACCCTTTCGTGTATCTGAGTATTATCCAGTAAATAACCGCCTGCAGCTGCTCCTAATGCTAAAACACCTGCTAAAGCAGTAAATATTAGTACCAGGGTGTGTCCCACTGTGCTATTGATAAACAGCAATCCCGGGTCAAGGGCAAATAGATAAGGAATCATAAATCCGGCAACGGCCAGTCTTACTGCAATAAAACCGGTTTTCATGGAATTTCCACCGGATATTCCCGCTGCGGCGTAAGCTGCTACTGCAACCGGAGGTGTTAAGTCAGCAATAACTCCGAAATATAAGATAAACAAATGAGCAGCTAACGGATTTACTCCCAAATCGACTAAAGCAGGTGCAGCCATAATAGATAGAATTATATATTTTGCAGTCGTAGGGAGTCCCATCCCTAATAAAATAGAGGCTATCATAGTAAAGAAGAGGGTTAACATTAGATTTCCATGACCTAACATCACAAGCCCATTAGCAATTTTTAATCCCAAACCGGTAAGAGTTACGCAACCCACAACCATCCCCGCACAGGCACAAGCCGCTGCCACACCTAAGGCGCTCTTGGCTCCATCCTCAAAAGCTTCTGCTAATTTTTTAAAATTCAAACGGGTTTCAGCCTTTATCATACTGATAGCCAGACACATTACAATTGCCCAGAAAGCAGAAAATAAAGGTGTGTATCCTCTTACCAACAGATATACTAAACCAATTATAGGGATAATCAAATGACCTCTTTCTTTTAGTACTCTACCTATTTTAGGAAGCCTCTCTTTGGGTAATCCTTTTAACCCGTATTTACAAGCTTCCAGATGAACCATTGTTATAACGGCAATATAATATATTACAGCAGGAATAGCTGCTGCTGCTGCAATTTTAATGTAGGGAATCCCTAAAAATTCCGCCATGACAAAGGCAGCTGCTCCCATTACCGGAGGTAAGATCTGTCCACCGGTAGAAGCGGCAGCCTCTACCGCACCTGCAAAATCTTTTCGATAACCTATACTCTTCATTAAAGGAATAGTAAAACTACCGGTAGTTACCGTATTTGCCACAGAACTCCCATTAATGGAACCCATGAAACCACTGGCGATAACTGCTACTTTTGCCGGACCTCCTGTGGTATGTCCTGCAAGTGCCATGGCTACATCGATAAAAAATTTACCCATTCCCGTTTTGTTTAGCACCGCGCCAAAAAGAATAAAGAGAAAGACGAAAGAAGCAGATACTCCTAAGGGTATTCCGAATATCCCTTCTGTTCCTGAATATAAATGTTCTATTATTCTTTCCAACGAGTACCCCCGGTGCGCGAAGAATCCCGGCATTATTTGCCCGAAATAAGAATATAATAAAAATACAGTTACAACTATAGGAAGAGCAGAACCGATAATTCTTCTGGTTGCTTCCAAGACTAATATGATAGTTAAGCCCCCTACAATTAAATCAAGCGTAGTAGGCAAACCGGAGCGTATCACCATAGCATCGTAAAATGCAACTAAATAATAACACACTCCTGCTCCTAATATAGCCAGAATTATGTCCATAAAAGGCATTTTATCTTTATTTTTATCAAAACTTTTTTTACTACCGGGGTAAATAAGAAATGCTAAACTCAAAGTAAAAGCCAGATGAAATGCCCTCTGTTTTAGAGCTAAAAGCAGACCAAATCCTCCGGTGTAAAATTGGAAAGCTGAAAAAGATATAGCAATAATAGAAATGATTATAGCCGCGATACCGAGAGGTCTTCTAATTCTTGATTCTGAATCATATTGTTCCATAAGTTTCTGAACATCAATTTCTTTATTTTCAGTTTTCACATCTTCAACCATTTATAAGCTTCCTCCTATAAGATAATTAAATAAATTATTCCTATCTATTTCAATAGTTAATAATCTATCTCCTACTAATGAAGATAAATTAATTTCTTCGCCTTTGAAATAGAAAATATTTTCTCTTACCGCCCCAATCCTATAATAAATTGGGGTAGGCATAATCCTGTGCATATTTTTTATTTTAAATCTACCCTCTTCTTCCACAAATATTTCATTTTCAAAAGTTGTATAAGGTAGCCCTGCTCCGTGATCGAGAAAATCAGTTTCAATTAATACAATTTGATAATCTTTATTAATAATAAATATTTCCCACACAGGAGTTAGAGCAACAGAGTGAGTATATTTTAAAGTAAATTCATCCCCGGGAAATATTCTTTGTTTAAATATTAATTTACTCTCATCAAAGGTTTTAAGCTCTAAAGTATAGATTGATATTGAAAATAAAATCATTATAAACACAATGGTAATTAAAATAAATCCTGAGATAATTAAAATGTTTTTTTTCTTTTTCATAAATGAACGACGGGTGCTACATAAAAATATTTTTCAAATAGCACCCGATTTTCTTTCTTAAATATTTATTTAACTAAGCCAACTTCTTTGTAGTATAATTCTGCACCCGGATGCAAAGGTATTCCTATACCGGCAATGGCGGTTTCCAAGGTGATATTTTTACCCTGAGAATGGACTTTTTCTAATACATCTCGGTGCTCCCATAAAGCTTTGGTCATTTTGTAGACTAAGGTAGGTGATAATTTAGCGTCACAGATCCATAAAGCGGGTGTAGCAAGGGCTGGAACATCTTCATCTACGCCTCTATACAGTCCGCCAGGGATGACGGTAGCACCGTAATAAGGAATTGCTTCCGTTAATTCTTTTATCTTCTCTGCACTTATAGGAATCAATACAATATTTCTTTTGGTAGCTATGTTAATGATACTGGAAGTAGGGAATCCAGCAGTGGTAAAACCGGCATCTATTTGCCCATCGATCAAACGTTGAGCAACTTCATTAAAGCTTAAAAAATCTGCCTTAATATCATCAAAGGTAATACCATGGGCATTTAAGATTATTTCAGCATCAGCAGCAGTTCCGCTGTTAGGTGCACCCACGCCAACTTTCTTCCCTTTGAGGTCCTCTATGGTTTTAATTCCGGAAGCCTTGGTAGCAACTATATGAATGGTTTCCGGGTATAAGGAAGCAATACCTCTTAAATTAGTAATAGGTTGTGTACCCACTAATATCCCCGTTGCACTATAACACCAATAAGTGGTATTAGCTTGAGAAAAAGCAGTTTCAATTTGTCCTCTGCTGATTAAATTACAATTTGCAACAGAAGCATTTCCTGATTGAGCTGTTACAATCACGCCTTCAACATTATTTGAAATCATTTGAGCTAAGGCTCCACCCAAAGGATAATAAGTTCCACCAGTTCCGCCGGTTGCTATTGCTACAAATTGTCTTTCAGCTGCAAATCCCATGCTGATAATTCCCATTACCATTATAATTATTAATACTAAAATTAGATTTTTTTTGTTTCTTAACATTAAATTTTCACCTTTCTTAAATTTTTTTAAAATTATTGATACGTGTAAACACTAAGATGCAATATTGCTCCTTCTATTTTACCCCCCCCTTTTTTTTATTTTCTTTAATTTATTTTTTTTCAAGCATCGATGCTATGGTATTTTTAAATTTTCCAATCTTAAGACAAAAAAAACAAGATTAGAAAAAATATATTTATATAAATAGTATATATCTTATATTAGTTTTAATCAAACGTTTTCAATATTTCCTTTTCCTTTTTATGCATTACTTTATAATCTTTATCTTCTATATGATTATATCCTAAAAGGTGCAATAATCCATGAATCAATAGAGCTGTTATTTCTCTTTCAACACTATGTTTCAATCCATCCGCTTGCTTCTGAGCGGTTTCCACAGAAATAATGATATCTCCTAAAATCTTGTTCTCCCCAACTGCTGGGAATGAATAATCCTCTTCTCTAAAACAAAAAGATAATACATCGGTTGTTCTGTTAATTCCCCGGTATTTGTTGTTTAATCCCTTGATGAGTTCATCGTCCGCAAATAAAATACTTACTTCTGTTTTTTCATCAACTTCTAAAAAGTTAAGTATTTTTTTTATTATCTCTCGCTTTTTTCTCAGGTTCAACTTTATTATTTTTTGTTGATTTTTTATTAGAATTTCCATTCTTCTTTTCTTCTCTCATTTTTTTAATTAGTTCATCATCGGGATATTCTACTCTGCTGTGAAACATACTGGTCAATATCCTTGAAAAACTGACAGCAATTTTATCCAAATCTTTCATTGTTAAATCACATTCTTCCAGTTGGCCATTTTGTAAATTCTTCTGAATTATCTCTTTTACCATGCTTTTTATCCTTGTTGGTGTCGGATTAGTTAAGGACCTGGTTGCAGCTTCTATTGAATCAGCCAATAAAATAATTCCTGCCTCTTTGGTTTGAGGTTTTGGTCCTGAATATCGATAATTTTCTTCTGCAATATCATCATTACTTGAATCATTTTCCTTTAACGCTCTATGAAAAAAATAAGATATTAATCCGGTCCCGTGATGTTGAGCGATTATATCTACAATATCCAGTGGAATTTTATTTTTTTTAGCCAATTCCACACCCTCTTTAACATGTGAAGCAATAACCAATGCGCTAAGACTTGGCTCCATATCATCGTGAATATTTTTATAAGCCTCCTGATTTTCAATGAAAAAATAGGGTCTTTTTAATTTTCCAATATCGTGATAAAGCGCACCCACTCTGGCTAATAATCCGTTTCCTCCAATCTCTTCAGCTGCAGTTTCGGCAAGATTTCCTACAACGATACTATGATGATAGGTTCCCGGTGCCTCTACAATCAATTTTTTTAATAAAGGTTGATTAGGATTGGATAATTCCATTAATTTAAAAGAAGTAGTTATATCGAAAAAACTTTCCAAGAAGGGTAAGATACCGATAGTTAAAATCACTGCTAAAAATCCATTCAGTAAACCCCACAGATTATCCTGCAAGATTAAATAATAATCGATATTTTCTATTAATCCTAAGGCAGAAATACAAATAATATTTACCCCTGCAATCATTAATCCCGCTCTGGTTAAACTGGAGCGCTGAGTTGCTTTTCGAACACTATAAATAGCAACCACACCTCCAACCGCCAAAACCATTACATGATTTAATTCTATACCGGGAATCAAACTGGCTAAATAGCTTAAAATAATAGTGGTCAATATAGCAACTCTTGAATCTAATACAATGGCGGTCAACATGGAAATCGAAGCCATAGGAATCAGGTAACCGGATATTTGAACGCCTAATTTAGCCATTAAAATAGCAAAAAAACAAATAATGGAAAGCAAAACCAACTTATTAATATCGTCAAAAATATTATGGCTATAAAAACTGAGATAAAAGACTAATAATAAAAGGCATATTGCAGCAACCAACAAGATGCCAATAATGTTAAAATAATTGAATCGCGGATTTTGTAAACCCATTGCATTTAAAATGGCAATATCTTTGGCGGTGGCAATTTCCCCTTTTCTTATAATAATTTGACCTTTTTGTATAATTTCTTCCACATTCTCAACTGATGAAATTGCTTCCATACGCCTCTTTTCAGTTTCATCCTTATTTAAATATAAACTGGGAAGAATGAGTGTTTTGGCAACTTCGCTGGCTATTAAAGCATCATGGTGATCAAGTGATATTTCACTAATTTCCCTAACTAATTGTTTTTTTGAATTTTCTAAATCATCTTCTCTGATTCCCTGTTCCATGATTTTTCTAATAGAACCATTAATATCCCTATTTATTTTTTCCAGGGATAAATCATTAAGCAGGAAAAAATCGATAATAACCTTTTCATCAATAAATAAACCCGACTCTGAATTTATTTCTTGTGCTTTTTCTTTGAAGTAATCATACTCCGTTTCTTTGGTGATATTTTCTTCCTCATTAAATTGATTATCTTGTATAGGTGCGACCATATCATTTTTATATTCTTTAATTTTTATAAAAAGATTATTCACTTGATTTTCAACTTTTTCAATATTCGCCAGATTCAAATCGTAGACTTCTTTAATTGTTTTTGAAGCTAAATCCTTAATATTTTGCGTTGCATCCAAATCTACAAATTTAATACTTTGCTGTGCCAAAATATCTTTTGAACTAATTTGACCTTCTTTTAATACGATTTTATCGCTAAAAAAATTAATGGATAAAATAAATGTAATGGCAATTAACAAGCTAAAATAAATGATTAATTTTTGAAACAAATTATTTCTCTTTATTTTACTTTTCGGTAGTTTTTTATCAGATATTAATTTTTTATTATGTTTTTTCCAATTACTAAATATTTTCATTATGCTCACTCCACATTATGGTTTTTTAAATCTTCTCTCTCATAAGCTCGAATAATCTCTTGAACCAATCGATGTCTAACCACATCACTATGATTAAGATAAGCAAATTCAATACCGTTTATATCTTTAAGAATTTTTGCAATTTTTATCAAACCCGAATTTTCTTTTCTAGGTAAATCAATCTGGGTAATGTCACCGTTGATTATAATCCTGGAACCAAAACCAAATCGGGTTAAAAACATTCTCATTTGACCTAAAGTCGTATTTTGTGCATCATCCAGAATGATAAATGAATCATTTAAGGTTCTTCCCCGCATGTAGGCTAACGGGGCAATTTCTATAATTCCTCTGTCCATATATTTTTGAAATTTTTCTGAAGGCATCATTTCATATATCGCATCATATAATGGACGAAAATATGGGTCTATCTTCTCCAATAAATCTCCCGGTAAAAATCCCAGGCTTTCTCCTGCTTCAACCGCCGGTCTTACTAAAATAATTCGATTTACTTCTTTTTTCTTTAATGCAGATAGAGCGATGGCAACAGCCAGATATGTTTTTCCAGTACCTGCAGGACCTATAGCGAAAACAATCTCATTATTTTGAACTGCTTCAATAAATTTTCTCTGACCTATCGTTTTTGGCCTTACCTTTTTATCTCTCTTAAAGACATCAATTTCATTTTTATACAATGATTTCCAATCTAGAGGTTGATCATTTTTTAACATTTCGACATGGTATTTTACCTGAGGTAGTGTAAGAGGATGCCCACTTCTAATAATCTCAAGAAGATTACTGATCAATTTTTCAGATTTTTCTACTTCTACTTTTAATCCTGAAAGAATCAGATTATTATCATTTTGAGCTGATACTTTAGTACCAAAATATTGATGAATTAATTTAATATTTTCATCATACTTACCAAATAATTCTCTTAGCTCATCTTTGTTATTTATAAATATACTTTTTCTAATTTCATGATTTTCTTTTAAAATATTTTTCCTGCTTTCATTTAAAATAATATATTTATTCCCTTATCTATTATATCTACGGCTTGTATAGGGCTTCAATGATCTCGGAAGAGCAATTAATTCCGATAAGATAATTCCATTGATCAATGGGTTATCATGAAAACAGGGTTGCAATACTTCTATTTTATTAGGATTTTGTTTTTCTTCATTTTCAACCGGTAATTTTTCTGTTGATTTTTTTATTTCTTTTTTATCATAAAAATCTTTTATTTCGTCATCAACTAAAATTATTTCTTCCTTTTCTGTATCATCAGTTTTTTCTATATTATTGATATTCTTAACATATTTAATTCTATCGGGAATAAAAGTTGGTTCATTGGGACTTAGAGAATCTATCTCTTTTTTCATGGAATTAGAAGATTTTTTTGCCTGTTTTTGTAATCGGCTAAAAAAGATAATTATTAGATATACAATAAATACAAGAAATCCAATCGGCATAATTTTTTACCTTTTTATATTAATTAATTTTCTTTTATTTTTTATCTTTTTTCTTTGGAATATTAGAAATACTATCCCGCATTGCAGTATCTGCAGATATATTCTTCAGATTATAATAATCCATTACTCCTAATTTTCCTGTTCTTAAGGCTTCCGCTATCGCTTTGGGAACTTCTGCTTCTGCTTCGACCACTTTGGCCTTCATTTCTTGAACTTTGGCCTTCATTTCCTGCTCCTGAGCTACTGCTAATGCCCTTCTCTGTTCAGCCATGGCTTGAGCAATCTTCTTGTCAGCTTCCGCTTGATCTGTTTGCAATATTGCCCCGATATTTTTACCTACATCTACATCAGCAATATCGATAGATAATATCTCAAAAGCAGTCCCTGCATCTAAACCTTTTTTCAAGACAGTTTTAGAAATATTATCCGGATTTTCTAAGACATTTTTATGGGCGTCTGCTGAACCAATCGTTGTAACAATACCTTCACCGACCCTGGCTATTATTGTCTCTTCCCCGGCACCGCCCACTAAACGTTCAATATTTGCTCTTACAGTTACCCTGGCAGTAGCCATAACCTGAATGCCATTTTTAGCTACAGCTGCTACTATGGGAGTTTTTATCACTTTCGGGTTTACGCTCATTTGTACTGCCTCTAAGACGTTTCTACCGGCTAAATCAATAGCGGTTGCTTTTTCAAAGGTTAAATTAAGGCCAGCTCTCTCAGCCGCAATCAGCGCATCAATCACCCGATCAACATTTCCCCCTGCAAGATAATGCGCTTCTAATTTATCGATAGAAATAGCCAAACCTGCTTTGGTAGCTTTGATCAAAGCATTGACTAATCTATGAGGTGGAACCCTTCTCAATCTCATTCCAATCAATGTAAATATTCCTACTTTTACTCCTGCTGCTAAGGCAGATATCCACAAACCTACAGGTATAAATTGAAAGAAAATGAATACGACAAAAACAATTAGAATAATCGGTATCAAAGGAATTAATAAATCAAACATTACTTGCCTCCTTATTTAAAAAATTTAACTTATTAAGAAATATGGACTTTCTCAACTACTATCTTGTTACCTTCAACGTTTATTACTTTTATTTTAGTATTAGAATTAACGTATCCTCCCTGGGTAATTACATTTATTTTTTTATTATTCACCTCTACTATACCAGAAGGTCGCAAAGGTGTGATAGCCTTACCTTCTTTGCCTATTAATCGTTTTAAATCTTTTGTTCCAACCGTATACCCCAATTCCTTTTTTTGTTGGGTTGATAATATAAATTTTCTCCAGGTTCGCGTCGATGGTAAATACTTAAGTAATAAGAA
>Ga0207996_1000830_pt1 | contig 24697 bp, 21 predicted proteins | sample AntAceMetag02UKG_FD_184773 | JGI IMG/M metagenome (GOLD analysis project Ga0207996, IMG submission 184773) | Saline lake microbial communities from Ace Lake, Antarctica - Antarctic Ace Lake Metagenome 02UKG (SPAdes) (version 2) | ecosystem: Environmental > Aquatic > Non-marine Saline and...
TAATAATTACCCACGCAAGATACTAAATTTTCAATCTGCTCAACAGGGGTTTGAAAGAGAACTTCAGGAGATCGCAGCTTAAATGAAAAATGACCACTATTTACGGCATTTAACTTTACAATCCACCGTGATCTTGGACAACAAATTGACAATGGCAGTAACGGCAGACATGCTATGGCCCTTGTACAAGGAAAGGTTGACGAGGCTTCAGAAGGAGGTCATCACGACTTACCGCTCAGAACGCTGTATAACACCGTTGTCGACATTGATAAAAAAACAATAGAGGTAAAATTCTATGAACGGGACGGAAAAAGAAATCTGAAGACAGGCTATCCGGAGCTGATATTTTCAAAACCGTTTGAGTTTCAGTTAGAGAATAAGTAGTTCTTTTTTTATTTGATGGCACTATTAAGAGGATTCCCCGACAGCTTTTGTCTGTCGCGTATCGATCTGTGGTATGCGCACTGATGGTTCAGAAGTAAGGAGAAGCGTAAGCATATTTCCTTTTCTTTCAAGTTTGAAACCGTTTATTTCCACGATAAAATCTTTCTTTCTTCCCACTTTCTTTAGAGTAGTATTTGTTATCTTTGCCATTTTATACATATCATCAATCGAATGCACTCGTAAGAATCTAAATAACAGGCCACTCTCATACCTTGTTTTAGGAAGATCGACATAGAAGTTTAACCCTTGTTTGGTTGCCCAACTTTTTATTGGATCAATCCAAACAGCTGTTTTAGCAAATCCGGGTTCAGTGTATCGTTTTACAAGCATTCTCAAAGAAGAAGTGATTTTTCCATCTTGATCAAATAAATACGGTGGTCTGTCAAAATATCTATCCATACCATTTTTTACATACTGCAAAACATCCTCATCGAGTGAAGATTTGACTTTTTGCATAATAGCATCAGTCAATTGAAAATAGAGTCCCTTGGATTGCGGAGGAAGCTGTGCAAACTGTTTCTCCTTATCGGGATCTTTAGGGAAAGAACCAATTTCCTCTTCCTCAATCACTTTCTGGGATCCATATTTCAGTACCACACGCAGTCCCAAACGCAGAATTTGCGATTCAAAATATTTCTCTATTTGTTTTAATCTTCGATACATATCTTTGGGTGCTTTTTTCTCGAGCTTTGCGAAATCAGCCGCATAATCAGCAGGTTTTTTAGAACCAACAAGATTTGAAAGGTCAGCCGCTAACTGCCCTTTCGTCGCTCTATCATACAACTCTCTAAGATAGGATCCTGAACGGGAAATAGGGCGGGCATAATCTTTTGATTGCCATGTGCCTTTGCCGATTCTTATCGTTTTACGTCCGGCTCCAACCTCCAGATCATCAAAAAGCTCACCGAGTATTTCAATAATACGCCGTTTATCCTCTCCAATATTGATTGTCATTCCGACCTCATCATCTTTATTTTTAGGGGTCATTAATTTACTCGATGTGGTAAATAAAACACGCATAGGCATTTCTTTATACTTATCTATATCAGCAGGCGTGAGCCTATCAACGCCCCGGGATGGTATTTTAGGACTCCCAGGATCGACAAGACCAAGACGTACCCGTGCGTTATAAATGAGTTCCAATAGTTTCACAGACTCTTCATATGTTATATGCCCGCTCATCCACTGATGTTCATGTCTCACCCGAATAGGTCTATATTTTCCTAACAAGGCCATCTTCTCCCTCGTAATCAACTGACCAGAAATCCTTCCTTGCCTACCATGAATTCGTGGCCTTCCTTCGATCAACACTTCTGCATACCTCATATCAAATATCTTATCCAGAAGCTGTGTCGCCTTCTGCTGATTTGATGCAAAATGCCCAATACCGATAATGAGCACTTTTCCTTGATCTGTTTTTGCAAGCTCCCACAAAGCAGTTTCAATAGCCTGAAGACTATCCTCTTCTTTATCCCTCATTTTCTTTCTTCTTTCATACTTACGAAAATCCTTCTTATCGATACTTCCAAAATAATCAATGAGTGATTTTTTAGTCTGAATATCAGGGACTGCGGCAATGTATTGCAGCATTATTTCGCGCCAGTCATCAGGGGGAAGGTCTTGCACATCAAATATTTTTTCAAACAATACGTTGATTTGTTCTGATGACCACCGCGCCATATCACAATGGTTAACGGCATACAATAACTGCCGCACCATATCGTCTCTATCAAGCCCAATCCATTTCTTTTTTTTCTTTGTTGCCACCAGGCACTTATCAAGTAATGTTTCTATCCATTGTATTTCATACTCAGGCTTGTCCCATGAATGTGCTGACCACGCCTCTAATATTTCCTGTGCGGTAAATTTACTTAAACCGGTCTTTGTTGCTTTATGAATATTCTCAATCCGCACATCAAACTTCTCCATTTTTCCGTCTTTATTCCTCAAAAGAGTTCTGGCTATACTCTTATTCAATGCGGGCGTATCCCTTTGAAATATTTTTATTAACCCAGTAATACATCGGGGATCTTCTCTCCCTAACGAGATCAATAATTTCATGATCTTTTCTCTGTTTTTTTCATTAGAGGGAACAGCTCCCTGTTTAAGCATTCTATGCAACACTTTTTTACGTATATGATCAGATATTCCTGATCCTGACTGGCGGTGAATATTCAATTGCCTGTTTATTTTTGTGAGTAATTTTTTTGTATCGTCTATACTCCAATCACTCTTACCTGCCATTTTATCTATATACTTTTGAATGTCTTCCAAAAACAAAAACGGTATATGACGTACCTGATAATGACTCCACGCAGTGGTTTTATGTGCCAGCCTTTGCTTAATATCCGTTATTATCTGATGGGTTAAATCTTTCGGCATATCATTTTCAGTTCCTATTTGCTTAACAGTATCACAGAGTGCTTTGATGGTATCTTTTGCAACTTGCTTACGCGATTGATCTTTTGTTTCCACTGAAAGCGAATCAATCCGATTGAGTCGTTCCGAAAGAGTAAGTAATATTTTTCTTTTATCATCTTTTCCCAAAAACTTTACCGCATACGCCAAATACTTCATCATATCTTTTTTTAATACTTCAGGGATCTTTTTCTTCTTTTTGCGCATCCACTCCCCTCTGCGTTCCTCAGTATAGGACTCTATGCTGTCAAGCAAACGGTTCATTACCCATTTACCCGCTTCAGGATTACCGACATATTCCCTTTTATAATCGCGTAGATCACTAAAATAATCTCTGATAACTTGTGAAATACGGTTACTAAAACTGTTTACGACATCATCCTTTTGAAAAATATCCCAGTTGCCATTCTGAAGCTCATCTAATAGCCACATAAATTCATTCTCAGATAATCCCGGATTTTTCGCCCAATCTTCCAGGTATTCACCTGCTTCAATTGCGTTGCGTCCTGATGAATATAGTTGGCGAAGACGTTTACGCATAACATTTTTTAAGTGTATTTCCTTACTTTTTTTTGACTTCCATGCAAGATAAAATTGTTTCATGCTATTAACAAAATATATTTTTGCTCCGCGAGATTCTTTCCGTATTGATGCGCTGTTTATGTAATAAATATCTCCCATTTTTCTTAATACCGATTTACCTTCTTTATTTTTCTCGTACGCTCTTGTTAAGTTTTTTATCCCATCTTTACCGGCAAATACAATTATGGGTATATCACGATCAAGTGTCTTAGATGCCTCTAATGCTTCTGCCACAGAACCGACCAAAGTCGTGTTTAGATGCGATATCATTGACCAGGACCTGTTCATACGGTCTGTAACCTGATGTATTTTATTGTCTTGAAAGCGCACAGGAACAGGTGAGACAGTAAGAGGCGCTGAGAAATTCGTACCATCAATTGCAATCACATCAGAAACAGCAATATCTTCTACCGTCTCAATACTTGCTGAATACGGAAAGGAATCTCCTATTTCACTCACGAGTGAAAAACTTGATATAATCTTACCGTCTTTATCAAGTTTCTTTAGCACATAAATGCTTGACCCGACTTCGTTTGGAAGATGGTACGCGCGATAAGCTGTTATCCCTATCCTATTATAATCACTATCAGTAAGTACCATCGAGTGGATATCACTTTCAAATATCTTTAGATCAACCTGTATCCCGTCTTTTTTCCAGGTTTCCACCTTTTTTTGAAAGTCCAATGTTTGTGCGGTTTGACGGTCAGCATATATCGTTACTGGCTTCATAAAATGTTTATTACGAATCCTATAATGAGGATTAACTGTTTCAATGAAAGGATCAGCCCCTTCACCCTTATAGCCGCCCATATCAAAAACTGTCACCACTCGTTTAGTTGGCCTTAGCAAATAACTAGTAACTTCATGGGTAAATTTATTTCCAAGCTCCAGTTTTAGCTTTTCAGTTAACGGAGGCACAGGGCGAGCCACAAGATTTTTTTGCATTTTACCTCTAACATAATTTGACACATAACTGGAATGATCACCATGAGGATGAGTAATAATCAGTTCAATTCGGTCAACACCGTTATATATACGGTAATCCTTTAAAATGTCTTCTAACCATCTATTTAAAATCTTTCCGGGATCAATTACCAATGCTGCCTTTGTCGAAGCTTCATCAGCTTTATCAATATCCTTCCACGCTTTTAAGGCTTCTCCTTTAGTAATTTCTCGAGTCAATAAGGTAACCCGCTCTGGTTCACGAAGAACTCTCCAGAATTCATAAGAAATATAGATTGTATGCGGCTCATCTGGATAAATCCAGCTTGCCCTATAAGACGATATATTCATTAAGTCTTCATGATGAACAAATGTAAGTTTTTTCTTGCTAAGATCTACTCTCGTATTAATTCCTAACTGTGAAAAGATCTTATACTCTTTAATTGTTTTAAGTGCTTTCTCAAGCGCAACCTTGGACTCAGCATCAATCTTATCTTTAAGAGACATTGGCCGCTCGACAGGGGTAATAAGCGCGGGCTTTGTTTCATGAATAATTTCGTAGTCTTTATCTAGTGATATTTTTTGCAATTCTTTTAGAGGGATTATTGAACGGCTTGGCGCAATGAGGGGTGATTCACTCAAATCACTCGCATATTCACTAACCGGCACTCCTGAAGAATAAAGCCACTTCATAACAAATGGGGTAAGATTTTCTTCTCGAGCAAAATCACGCACAAATTCAACAGGACTAGGCCAAACTGTAGTAATGAGAGGTTGAGCTCTGACTTCTATAACAGTAGGAATACCCGTTTCAGGGTCACTAAACCACCCAGAAATTCTTCCATCTTCACGAACATATATACTATCAGGGATAATTGCATGTGCGTCTATTCCATCCCTAACTTCGGCAACTATTTCATCTTTTTCTTTTCGTTTAAGTTTTTTTCCCGCTAAAGATTTTAGATATCTGTTTAAATGCTTTTTTCTAAACCGCTCTTGCCTCTCCTCCAATACAGAAAATGATAAAGATCCATACTTAGGATTATCTTGCTTGCTCCAGGCATACCATAAGTCTAACATCAAAGCAATTTGATAGCTCTCAAGGAGAACTTCATCACTTTTTGAGGGGGGCGCTAAAGTAACGGTTTCTATGTTTTTCCGTGTGAGCAGCTGTGATGCTTGGGAAGTGTATATATTTTTAAAAAGAAATGATAAGCACACTAGAGAAATTACAAGTAAGAAATACACACCTTTTCTTAATAACATAAAGGAACCTCGTTGTCATATATAAAGCATACATTATAAACTGCTTATATTGTACATTATATAATTACCGATGTCAAGGGAGTGAGACAGTAAAAATCAAAGGCAAAATACTGTGAGTTTTGCCAGGGAAAAATGTCATAGTGAGGGCGATTCTAAAATCAGCCTTAGGCAAGCAACTCTTGTAAATCGCCCCTAAGAAACGTGTACCGCTTTTAAGGTTACCTCAACGTTATAGCTCCCGAAGGGCATACTTGATAGCACAGAGAACAACCGCAGCATGTATCTCGATCAACTGCATACGCATTATTGTGAGAACTGATCGCGCCAGATGCACCGTCGCGACACGATACATGGCATTTTCCACAGGAAGTACATTTTTCAGGGTCTATGGAGGCTTTTACCGAATAACTCTGATCAAGCTCAGAAAACTGCTTTATTGACCTTCTCCCTAACCCCAAAAAATCTGATACAGACGAAAAATTGTGCCAGGACATGAATTCGGCAAGTTCATCTTTCATCTTTGAAACAATATCATAGCCTTCAAGCATTACCGCAGTGCAGACTTGTAGAACCGGTGCCCCTGCCAATAAAAACTCAGCCCCGTCATATCCAGAGGAGATTCCGCCACAGCCCATTACAGGTATTTTGACATCTCCAGTGAGATCGCTCACACATCTTAATGCAATAGGCCTAATCCCCTGCCCGGAATATCCGCCTGGGGTAGTCCAGCCATTCACATCTGGTCTGGGAGCAAGAGTCTTTAGATCAAAACCCATAATGGAAGGGATAGTATTAATTGCGCTGATCCCGTCAGCACCTTTTTCTGAAACCGCCAGACCAATATGTAAAATATCTGTAACAGCCGCAGTCAGTTTTGGTATAACCGGAACATGTATTCTCTTATCACTTTTTAGCCATCCGGTAATTAATCCAGAATATTCAGGGTTCTGCCCTATGGCGGACCCTTTACCTTTTTCCGGATACCCATGAGGACAGGAAAAATTAAGTTCTATCATATCCGCGCCTGCATCCTGACATCCCAAGGCAAGTTCAATCCACTGCTCTTGTTCCTTCGCATCCCCCATAATACTGCCAATAACGATCTTGTCGGAAAAGTCTTTTTTCAGGGAAGCTATATCTCTGTACCACTCTTCCGGAGACATTTCACTCAAAAGCTCGATATTTTCAAAACCAATAACCGTCTTCCCGCATTTGATCGATGCAAAACGGTTCTGTAGATTTTTTACCGGTTCTCTGATAAGCGTCTTAACAACTGCTCCGGCCCATCCGGCCTCAAATCCTCTCTTTATCATATCGGCATTGGCTGTCGGCGGACCGGAAGCAAGCACAAAGGGGCTATCAAACTTTTTACCTAGACAATTAATAGAAATATCCATATTTCTAACCTCTTACAACAAAACTGTTTTATCCTTTAATGGTTTTACCAAGGGTTATTTTACTTAACCACCGAGGCTTTTTCAAGTGCTAAAGCGCCTGAAATTATTCACATTTATATTGTATGATAACACCAACATCAAGACAAAGCGGATAATCAAGCCCTATTTTGTAGGCGAGAACACATATTCAGGAAAAAAGTTCCTTGGGGTGAACGCCTTCTGCCTTGAAAGAAATGATAAACGCGTATTCAAGGTGGACAGAATCCTTGAAATAAGGACGGTCTAACAGATTAATCAAGATTACAGATAACTGAAGCCATATTCGTCATTGTCGACGCTGAACTCTTCTTCGCTTAATTGAGGATTAAGTACGAGATCCAGAAACAGGCAATACTCGGAAAGTTTCCCCTTTTTATTATATGCATAGACCTCAAGAGGAAGATAGGTCTTCGTATCAATATAAAAAATCACCCTTGGGAACATGTAATCTTCTTTCGGCAAAAAACGTTCGAGATGAAACACCTCCCTACCGTTTCGCGTGACAATCCCTTTATAACGCAGATCAAGAACATTGTTCCTTTTGGCGTCTAATGTGACATCAATGATATCCTCAATCAGATTACCGATCCCAAAGTCCTTCAGAGTGTGCCGCGAATCTTTTCTTTTAAAAGTGCTTGGAAGCTTCAAGCATCTTATAAGGAATCCAAAAAGCCCTTCAGGTCTAACAAAAATGCAATCGTTATTCTGATCCGCTATATACAGAACTTCGCGGTCCTTGCAGGGTGCGTCGAACCATTTCAGATAAACGCTGAACGGTTTTTTAAATTTAACGTAGATCTGTTCCGGAGGTTTCTTTTTGTTTAACGCAGGCTCTCCTTTCACCATTACCGCAGTATAATTTTCTATATTTTCATATCGGTCCCTCATAGAAAGGATAATCTTGAGAGGATCATGACCTTCATCGGCTAAAATACAGATTGATCCAAATCCTGAAATAATAATAGTTCCAGTCAAAACGCATAATACAACAGCCCCACGCACGCATCTCAAATAACGAATAAACATATCCAACCCCCACTACCTAGAAAATATTGCAAATTCCTGTATATTAACAAATACGATATAGTATGGTGAAATGGCTTTATCACAATCTACGGTGTATGTGCCTATGAATATTGCTGGAGCACCCGTTTTCCAAATAATACTATAATTAATTTTATTTATTTGGAAGTGATGAAATAGCAATTGTCAATATTCTAACACCGCCATATTCTTTAGTAAACAAAAAAGGCCTCGACGTGAGTCGCGTAGGCGACATGCCGCACGCGATATCTCTACCAAGGCCTTTATATATCTTTTTATCTTTTGCTTACAGCTTACGTCTTTGTTTTCTCATCCACCCAACAATCAATCCCAAAAGCCCTATACCGAAAAGGGCGTATGTTGACGGTTCGGGAATTGCATTGAAATTCATAGATAAATCATTCACATTCTGGCTTATTGAAAAATTACCAACGCCAAGGGAGTTTGTGAATAAGGTACTGTCAACATCAAATTTATCAGCAGAAAACCCTGTAATGCCCCCAGAAGCGGTTGCAATAACCCATGAATAATCTTGAGAATTATCAAAGTTATCGGCAGCTGTCCCCATCGTCGAAAGATCAAGATTGAATTTACTTTCGGAGGTTGCGGTTATATTAAGTCCTCCTGTAATATTAAGCCAATCATATCCAGGATCATCCCCTTCTGTGCCTGTAGCATCATTAATCTCCCAGAGATACGTGCCCCCGCTTTGCCATATAGTAGGGCCGGCATTCAGCGTTCCAGGACTCAATCCCGGCGAGAAAGTACCGCCGTCTGCCACAGTAAGATTAAAAACAGTTCCCGAACCAATGAGTTTACCGCCATCGTTGATTGTAGTAGCACTATTTGCAATGCTACCGGTCACAGAGAGTGTACTCGCATTAATCGATGTTGTACCACTATATGTATTCGTCCCCGAAAATGTAACTGTACCGTTATCACTCTTTATCAGAGCACCAGAACCGCTTATCTCATCCGAATATGTCCCATCATTTATAAAACATAATGTTGCATCATTTGTAATATCTCCCTGTAAACTTGTTGGCGTCCCTGTTAACGTTCCACCGCTTACCGTTGTACCACCGCTATATATGTTTTCTCCTGCAAATGTAAGTGTATTATCACCACTTTTTATCACTGCTCCACTACCGCTTATAACAGCCGAATATAGCTCAGCCGTTGTATCCCTCTCAAAACATAAAGTTGCATTATTTGTTATATTCTGATTCTGTAAAGTTGCGACAGTTCCCTTCAATGTTCCTGCACTTATCGTTGTCCCTCCATAATATGTGTTTTCACCCGAAAGTGTAACTGTGCCTTCTCCACTCTTTATCAGAGCGCCAGAAGCGCTTATCACATCTGAATATGTCCCCGTAGTACTTTGATTAAAACATACCGTCGCACTATTTGTTATATTTCCCTGTAAACTTGTTGTTGTTCCCGTCAATATTCCATTGCTTATTGTTGTGCCACCACCATATGTATTTGCACCTGAAAGCGTAACATTACCTTCTCCCGCTTTTTCCACTTCACCCGTGCTGCTTATTACACCTGAATATGTACCATCCGTACCCTGATCAAACCACAAATTTGCATTATTTGTAATATCTCCCTGTAAACTTGTAGTTGTTCCACGTAATGTTCCTGCACTCACCGTCGTTCCACCACTATATGTATTTGCACCTGAAAGGTAAACATGACTCTCTTCAGTAGTTTTTTCCAACGCCCCTTCCCCAGCAAGTATTGCACTTATCGAACCACTTTGAACCTCATATGAAGTACCTGTCAAAACGCCGTCCGTTCCTGTAATTTCGCCGCTTGTCAATGTTACAACTGCTACTATGTCAGAATAGCCGGCAATATCAAGTGTCCCACCTGAAATTGTCACCGCCCCGCTGTTGGCTAAAACATTATCTACACCAAGCGTTAACGCCCCTACGCTTACTTCCGTTCCACCAGTATACGTATTTGCCCCCGAAAGCGTAACCTGATGATCAGTAGTTTTGGTCAACTTCCCTTCGCCTCCAAGTTTTGCGCTTACTGTTCCGTATTGAACTTCATACGAAGTGCCTGTTAAAACACCTGCTGTTCCCTTAATTTCACTGTGCCAACCACCTTCAAACGTTACAGCACCTACTATGTCACTGTATTCATCAATATCCAATACGACACTACTACCTGAAACTAAAACCGGACTACTATTAGCTAAAACATTATGAGCCCCAAATACCAATGTACCATTACTTACTGTCGTTCCACCTGTATATGTATTTTCACCGGTCAGTGTCAATGTTCCGTTGGCATTCTTGACAAAACTCCCATCTGTCCCGCTCATTACACCGCTAAATTCTAAACTTTCCCAACTAGAAATTGTTGTTAAAGTGCCACTGCCCAATGTCACATTGCCTGCACCTGATACAGAATATATTGTGTCTGAATGATCATTCAAATCTAAAACAGCGCCTGCCTCAACAACAACATCTGTAGAGGTTGAAAGCACATTATTAGCACCGCATTGTAGGGTGCCCTCATTTATTTTAGTATCCCCTGTGTATGTACTCGCTTCAGAAAAAGTAAGTGTGTTATCACCTTCCTTTTCAACTATACCAGTTCCGCTAATTATATGCGTATATTCTTCAGCCGTTGTATCCCTCTCAAAACATAGGGTCGCATTATTAGTTATATTTCGATTTTGTAAAGTAGCAACCATTCCCACTAATGTTCCAGTGGTTATTGTTGTTCCTCCGCTATACTCATTTGCACCTGAAAGTGTAACCGTACCACCACTTGTCTTTTCCAATGCACCTTCTCCTGCGAGTATCGCGCTTATCGTTCCGTCCTCAACAACATATGAATTACCGGTCAATTTACCCGATGTCCCAATAATAGAACCGCTCGTTAATGTTACATCTCCTACCGTATCACTATAACTACTGATATCAAGTATACCGCCAGAAACATTTATTGCACCGTCATCATCCAAAGCACCACCCGCACCATACGCCAATGACCCTGCGCTTATTGTCGTACCACCAGCATAAGTACATGCCCCTGAAATTGTAAGCGTACCGTTACCAGATTTAATTAAATCTCCACCATGGCCATAATCTATAATCGCAGACATGTTAGTAGCACCTGACCCAGTAACCGTTAACGTCTGATCATAGATAGCAACATGACCACTAAACGTTAGTAATGTCCCATTATTCGTAAAACTCTGGTGATGTTGAAGACCTATATTAGCGCTAAAGGCATTTGATAGGCCGGCATTATTGGTTATACCAGAATTTAATAGCAGAGAATGCATAGTTGATATGTCAAAACCTGTTGAATTAAAAGTAATAATGCCATAACTAATTATACCTCCCCAATTATTATAGGGTGTTAAACGTGTAGATCCATCAAAAGTCAGGCCATCGTCACCCCAAGGAGCAGCATCACCCTCCCAGTTTTCAGGTGTTGAAAAATCATTGTCGTCACCACCACCATCCCACGTGCGAACAGTATAGGCAGAAGCATTGAGGGATACCCCAAAGACAATAACGAAAATTCCAAATAAAATCTTAATCGGTTTCACCAGAAAATCTCCAATTACTCATTAGTAACTTATTATTCGAGTAAGGGGTAAAACCCCGCATTGAGAACTACCTGTAGCAGAAGTTTTGCTTTAATTCTTCTCGACTTTGCTCGAAGAATAAACTATTTTCATTTTTATTAGTGTCCATCAAAGTAGGACATATTCGTTTCATATAATATTTAAGTTTTTAACTTCTTGCCAATAGGCATAAGCAAAAACATACAACTCCCCCTTTTCCCCACAAAGGAGAGGGGGTTGAAATATAAAAAGATTTTGCAAGCGATTACGTTTGCCATACAGGCTAATTTTCTAATATCTTTTATAATTCGTCAATAAAAAATTGTTTGAATGTTAGTAGTCCGCTTTTTGTAGTACTTGATTTGTCCGCTTTCTGTTTTTGTTAGTCGAAGTGTCCCCTTTAGGTGAATGAGAGATGATAACAGAAAAATTTAGGGGGGGGACGAGACATAACACAGGAAATCAAGGGGGGAGGGAGTGAGATTCTTTTCCAACAAAACAAGCTATCTCCGATATCTCAGAAACAGCTTGTTTGTTTTGCACATGTTATTGGTATTAATTTATCTAAAAGCTGGGGTGGATAAGGGGATTTGAACCCCCGGCCCCTTGAACCACAATCAAGCGCTCTAACCAGCTGAGCTATATCCACCGTATGTCGTATATAATAATATTATTCAGTTTTATCAAATTGGCTTTTTGGTGCACCGCAAAGTGGACAAAGCCAATCTTCAGGTAATTGATCAAAAGATGTATTGGGAGCTATATTAGCGTTTGAATCACCTTCTGCTGGATCATATACGTAACCGCATACTGAACATATATATTTATCCATACTTCATCTCCTCTATTTTATTTTTATCGCGTTCACCGGACAGCTTGATGCAGCTTCATTGGCCTTATTTTGCTGTTGCTTTGCGATCTTATCAACTTTTGATATTGCTTTACCATCGTCATCTAACGCAAATACAACCGGACATATTTCTACACAGAGACCACAACAAATGCATATGTTTTTATCAATTATTGTTTTCATTTGAGTCTCCTTTCTTCAGTAACAACTATCCTATCTATTTGCCACTGAATTTCTTTAAGTAATACTCAATCTCAGCATTAGTTGCAAACTTAGGTTTATCACTGCTGTCTTGATCATCCACTTTTTTTCGCATCTCGGACGGCATCCTGCTTTTGTCCATGAGTTTTTTTAATTCATGTGGATCAATTACTTTTGCACCTAATCTCTTACAATACCTGCCAATATCTGTTTTATCTGTTGTTACGACTATTACTCTTTTTTTATTTTCTGCTCTCTCAACAATATCATTTATAATATCGTCAGCATCTATTTTAGGGGCACCATACATTACAACGATGCCATGAAAATGACTTTTCTCATTGCCTAAAGTTTCTTGAGAACGATTATCGAATACTACTGTTATTTCAACGTTTTTCTTTCGGCGATATTCTACCAAAGCAAAAAGTAACTTCTCTCTACTTTGTCGGAGATGATTACCGCCTGTCTGAAATATATAATTATGACCATCTACAATAATATGGTTAGACAATTCTCAATAACTCTATGTTATGAAGATACAATCCTGTTTTTCCATTCTCTACCGACTTTGAAATGAACAATCTTTCTTTCAGGAATCGTTACCACTTCTTGCGGTTTGTTCGGATTACGGCCAAGACGTGACTTTCTAACTTTCACGCTAAAAACACCAAAATCTCTTAATTCAATTCTGTTGCTTTGCGCAAGATTCGATTTTAGCTTTTCGAGAAAAGCATCAATTATCTTCTTTGTTTCGATCTGAGTAAAGTCCATCTCTGCTGCAATCTGATCTGCTAACTGCTTCTTTGTTATTGTAGCCATAAACACCTCCGTACTTTGGCATATTTGTGTATCATACTATCATAAATAATCTTACAGATAAAGGATAATTTTATTTATCTGGTAATAAAGTAAAAATCAAGCCCCGCACCTGGATCCCCCCTCCGAGGATAACTCGACTAAAATAATCCACTACGCTATGCTTGTGTCTTTTGAGTCTCGTTTAGGAACGAACCCCATCCGGTGGTTCTCACCCTTCCAGTCACTTTGCACCTGGAGGGATAAAGTTTTCTTTCAGAAAACTATCCTTAAATATCGGGTAAACCATCTGGTCGGAACGAACCCCATCCGGCGGTTCTCACCCTTCCAGTCACTTTGCGCCTGGAGGGATTCGAACCCCCGGCCCACGGATTAGAAATCCGTTGCTCTATCCAACTGAGCTACAGGCGCATAACAGCTTTAAGCTATAACAAAAACAATAAACTAACTTATTTCTTACAGCTTACAGCTTATAGCTAGTATATCGGGGTGAGTGGATTCGAACCACCGACCCCCTGCTCCCAAGGCAGGTGCGCTATCCAAACTGCGCTACACCCCGTAAAATCATATATATCAAAGACCATCGAGTAAATATTTTATAAGCCCTATTGAGGCAGTGCGTTATATAATAACAAAAAAAATAATTGTGTCAATTGCTTTTAGAGATTTTTTATAGAAAGTTACTGCGGGATAATTTGCATTAAAATTCAATCCCTTTTTGTGCTTTTGTCCCTTTTTTGAATGCATGTTTTACTTCTTTCATCTCGGTAACAATATCAGCTTGATCAATGATCTTTTTCTTAGCATCACGTCCGGTAAGCACTATGTGCATCTTCTTAGGTTTTTCCTTGATAAGGAGTAATACTTTTTCAATATTAATTAATCCATATGAAATTGCATAATTTATTTCATCCAATATAATAAGATTGTATTTCCCTAAACGTGTATTTAATTTTACAAACTCGAATGCTTTAGCAACTTTTCTTTTTTCACGTTCAACTGCTTTGCTACTGTTCTTATCAAAAAAACCTCCTCCCATAGGGACAATGGTAAGCTGAGGAATAAGCTTCTGAGCAATTTTTAGTTCCCCGGTATTCTTTGATGATTTAATAAATTGAACAACAAGCACTTGCATTCCCTGTCCTATAGCACGTAATGCAAGGCCAAGTGCCGCTGTAGTTTTCCCCTTACCATTTCCCGTATGCACAACAACTAAACCATTACTCATAGTGCCCCATATTTTTTCTTCGCGCTTCAGCTCGTTCAAATATATTCTTAAAGTTACCTTCTTTTTTATCTCGTAACTCTTTGAGAGAATCAATGTATTCTTTTATAATCCAAAAATATTTCTTGTGTGCTGTTTTAGCTAATGTTTTAAGCACACTTATTTTTTCTTCTAAAACGAAGTCAATACCTTGAATATCAATCCACTCCAGATAAACAGTAAAGTCTGCGTATCCATCAGCTTTTTTTAATTCATTTACGGGAAGTTTCTTGTATATCCTTTGGGTTCTTTTAATTACTCTTTGATTCTTTGCGCCCTTTATATTTGTATTATATGTCTTTGACCCGGCATACTGCGTTAGATACGGCACTTTCAGTAAACCTAATAATCTTTTCTCCGTTTCTAATTCTGATAATTGAATGTGCGGTTTGTTGCCATGTGCAATCTCCGGTATCTTCAAAGGCGAAGTAAGATCCGTCTTTTTTATCCAGCCATAAAACTCACTTTTTTCACTCCACAACCGCACCCTAATAGAATCCTCTGTATCCTCAAGAACACAGTATTGCGCCCCATAATAGAGATATCCAATCGGCGTATTACCTTGATATATCGGAACTTTTTTCACACTAACAGTATGAAGCGGATATTGAGTTTTTTCAGGATAGCATTGTGATGAATGAAAACCAATCAGGCATATTACACATACCATGAGAACAGGTTTAATGTTCATGCGCGTCTTCCTTCTTAACATAGCCTCTTCCTATTCCAATAACAATTAATGCACATAAAATAATCGAACACACAACCCGAAAACTATGAGGAATGCATTCAGCATGTTTCCCTAGTTGTGTGACAACATGCATATCAAAATATGAATATATAAAATTAAGCGCTAACCCCATTAATAGGCTTGTCACGGCAATTGACAAAAGATATATCACCGCACTTTTCTTTCCGATATATTTCCATACAACGGTAAGTGTTGCCAGATTTGTTGCCGGTCCTGATAAAAGAAACACTAAAGCGGCTCCCGGACTGACACCGACAACAATTAAACTTGCGGCAATCGGTGTTGTTGCAGATGCACAGATATAAAGCGGTATTCCCGCTATAAGCATAATTATCATCTCAAGAAATCCCTGCCCAATAAAACGTGTGAAAAACCCTTCCGGGATAATCGCTGTTATCATTCCCGCAGCTATAATGCCAATAAACAGCCATTTACCAATATCACCTAAAAACTCTATATATCCATACTCAAAAATCCTCCATATTTTTCTGAGCGGTGAGTGACTATGGCCTGGCTTTTCGTTTTCATTACAGATACGACATACATCTTCGGTCACTTTTATTTCTTCCTCTTTTTCTTTTCTACTGAAAAAATTTTCCGCTATGCCACAGGTCATCGCTGTAACAAATGCTGCAACAGGCCTAAAAATGGTAAAAAGCGGATCGAGAAGAGAGTACGTAATAGCGATGGAATCAACACCTGTTTCCGGCGTTGACACCAAGAATGATAATGTTGCACCCTTTGATGCACCATGTTTTCGAAGTGAAAGGGCGGCAGGGATTACTCCACATGAGCACAATGGCAGCGGAATTCCCCACAAAGCAGCTTTAGTAACAGAACTGGTGGTTTTCTTCCCTATTGATTTGCCGATCTTATTAGTAGGCACATACACATGTATAATGCCCGCAAAAAAAAGGCCTAAGAGCAAAAACGGCGACATACTATTAAATATTTCCGCCGTATCCATAACAACTTTATGTAAAAACGTTACTATTTCTTCCATACGCTTTGTCCTTAAGCACAACTATAGTACAAAACCTCATTTTTGTTCAATACAAATACTTAGGAGAGTATATGTGCGGCAAATAAAAAGAGTACCATAAGTTCTGTAATTTCAGATATAAAACCTATTACATCACCGGTAATACCGCCAATTTTTCTGTATGATACAACAAGAAACAACGTCACCGTCAAGAGGACAAAAAAGAGACATACAAATAATTGTAATTGTAGAAAAATAACGCCTGCGACAAGCATCCATAGCGATGCAATTATAAGATCTGCAAGGGTAAGTGATTCAACAAATGATTTCCCTGTCCCTTTTTCGCTACGCGCATAATTTAATGCATATGATGATAACACCATAGCCCACCTACCCATTAGAGGCATCATAATAAGCGCATAGTTTTTAGAATAACTGCACAGAGCATTCAATAGCTCATATTTAGCTATAAGAAGTAGTACTATACCTATAACACCAAATGCACCAACCCTACTGTCTTTCATTATGGAAAGAATCTTCTCTCTTGATCGTGAACTCATAAAACCATCTATCGTATCTGAAAACCCATCAAGATGTAGCGCTCCGGTTAAAAGTACGAGTATTCCTATAAGAAAAAGATTCACAAGCCGTACTGGCAAAAACAGCGTAAGAACGTAATTACAGACAACTAACACAGCACCAATAAAAATGCCGACAAGAGGAAAATAACGCATTGATCGGGCAAGATCATCATCTTTTAAGGAAGCGCCCGGGAGAGATATTCTGGTAAGAAACTGTAAGGCACCTACCATATACTTAAGAGTTTTCAATGGTTTCATTCTCCATTTTTCATTAGTGATCGCGACCACTTACTCCTGCATCACCAAATGTGGCCATATCATTTAATATTTTTGTCGCAGCATCTACAATACCCATTGAAAGTGCTGCTCCTGTCCCTTCTCCAAGCCGCATATCAAAATCAAGAATAGGTTCAAGACCCATATCTTTTATTATTTTTGACTGCCCGATCTCCACCGACTTGTGTGCAGCAAATATATAATCTTTGACCATAGGACATAATTTAAAGGCAATATAGGCGCCAGCGGCAGAAATCAGACCGTCAACCATAACTGGTATCTTGAGTGACGCCGCGCCAAGCACTACTCCCGCAATGCCTCCTATTTCAAAACCACCAACTTTTGCAAGTACATCTAAGGGATCATCTCTATCAGGACTGTTTACAGATATTCCTTTTTCAATAACTCGTATTTTATTTTTCAGTGCATCATCATCTATACCTGTCCCCCTACCTGTTACCTGCTCAACCGGACAATTCAAAAACACTGCTGCAATCGCACTTGATGGTGTCGTATTTCCTATACCCATATCTCCAGTCCCAACAATATCTAAACCATTTTGTTTTAACTCGTATACAACTTCAATCCCTCTTTCGATTGATTGCACCGCTTCATCTTTACTCATTGCCGGGCCTTCAGTAAAATTCTTTGTCCCATAGGCAACCTTTTTGTTGATTATCGCCAGCGATGTATCAAAGTCGGTATTAACACCCATGTCTACAACCTTAACATCAGCACCAACATGACGAGCAAGTACATTGATTGCCGCTCCGCCACTAACAAAGTTATATACCATTTGGGGAGTTACTTCCTGAGGAAATGCGCTTACACCTTCAACGACAACACCATGGTCACCGGCCATAGTAACAATCACCTTGTTTTCTAATCGTGGCTGCTCATTTTCAGTAATAGCAACAATTTTTTTAGCAATATCCTCAAGCAGCCCTAAACTTCCCTGAGGTTTTGTTAATGAATCTAATCGTTTTTGAGCGCTATCCAAAAACGACTGTTTAACTGGTGCTATTGATGCAATTGTTTTTGTAATTAATTCCATGATAGTTCATCTCCTTTTATATCATTGCTATATGGGATACAAACAGATTGCTTCGCTAACGCTCGCAATGACAGGTTATTTAATCTTTTGGGGAATACCCGCTATCATAAAATAGACCGCTTGTGCTTCACTGGCAAGAATTTGATTTACACGGCCAAGAATATCCCTAAACTCTCTTCCCATTTTATAAGGGGGAACCAAACCCAGCCCTACCTCATTTGAAACAATAATAACGGTATGTTTTTTAATCGATTTTATAGATTTGGTGATTTTTTTTATTTCCTTTTCAGGATAAACCTTACTTTTCTTAGGTGCAAGCATACAGTTAGAAACCCAACCACCGATACAGTCAATGATCGAGGCATCGTATTTTGAAAGGTGTTTGATTGCCGTACTATTAAGATCTATTTTTTCTTCAAAAGTATCCCAGCTAGAAGGTCTTTCATCTTTATGTTTCTTTATACGCTGACGCATTTCAGCGTCACATGCGACACCCGTCGCAATATAAGCCACTTTCCTGTGCTTTTTCGCTTGCTGTAAAGCGAAAGTACTTTTACCACTCCGAGCACCGCCAAGGACAAAAATAATCTTAGCCATTTTTAGACCACCATATTCATTTGTTTTACCATGCTAAATCCATCAACTTTTTCAATAATCGAAAGTGACGCTGTATCAATGCTCATATGCCAAAAATCCTGCATTGAAACATTCAGCACATTACATAATACCACACGTATCGGTCCGCCATGAGATACGACAAGAATATTTCCGTTCTTATGCCGTTTTGTTATACGTTCCATTTCTTGCGTAATTCTTTTCTGCATACTTTTGGTTGATTCGCCCCCCGGCATAGTGAAATTTGGAAGATCTCTAAACCATTTATCAAACAAAAATCCATCATTAGACTGCATCTCTTCAAATGTCATTCCTTCCCATCTTCCAAAATCAATTTCTCGTAACCCACGAGTTGTTTTTAATGTTGTTTTTTTATTTTTCAGTATTATTTTTGCGGTATGAACACACCGTTTCAGGTTGCTTGAATAAGCTGCAGAAAAATCAATTTTATCAAGTTTCTTAGCAAGTCTCTTTACCTGTGCAACACCTTTTTTATCGAGATTAACGTCCGTAATACCATGATACTTCTTAATAACCGTACCAACCGTTTCACCATGTCTAACTAAATATAATCTCATTTTATTCTCCTTAAAAAAAAGGGACAATCCCCTTTTTTAGTAGATGTGAATACCGACTTTTTTAAGCAAGATTGATAGCTTTGAAAGAGGTAATCCTATTACATTAAAGTAGTCGCCATCAACCTCTTCTACCAATGCACCGCCAAGCCCTTGTATTGCATAAGCACCGGCTTTATCTAAAGGCTCCTTGGTCGCCACATAGGCTTTTATTTCTTTTTCACTTAATGTTTTAATTTTCACGCGGGTTTCTTCTGTAGCTATGTAGTGTTTTTCCGCCTGCATATCAATCACCGCTATACCTGAAACGACCGTATGAAATCTGCCGCTTAAGGCTTTTAAATGCGCTATTGCTTCTTTTCCATCTCGGGGTTTACCTATAATTTTCTTTCCCAAACACACAAAAGTATCTGCGGAAATAATTATTGCATTTTTATATTTTCGAGCAACCGCCATTCCCTTTTCTAAAGCAAGATACTGGGCTAATTCTTTGCGAGGTTTACGGATGGTCATATCCTCAACATAATCACTATGGACAATTTCAAAAGGTATACCCAGCTGCTTGAGCAGTTTCTTTCTACGTGGAGATGATGAGGCCAAAATAATCTTTTTCATGCATATTGTTTTATCTCTAAATATTTATAAAGTCAATGAATATAAAAACACCTTCTCACATAAAAAAAGGCACTGGGTGTATAGAAACACCCGTGCCATTTTTTTATGCTCATTTTTCGCAAATATTATTCAGATGATTTTAACAAACGTACCTTGATGATATCCTTTACGGCAGCGATATTTGCTATTACTTCTTCAGGAACATCTCCATCAATATCTACAATAGTATAAGCAACATCATCTTTACTCTTATTAAGCATTTCAGAGATATTCAGTTTTGCATCAGCTAAAATAGTTGATATATGCCCAACAACACCAGATACATTGTTATTTGCTATACATATACGTGACACGGCAACTGTTCCTAAAGAACATGCAGGAAAATTTACTGAATTAATGATATTCCCATTTTCAATAAAATCCTTTATTTGTTTTACAACCATCATTGCACAATTTTCTTCAGACTCGTCAGTTGAAGCGCCAAGATGCGGAATACATATGGTATTATCCATCTTTAGGAGCTCTTCATCAGCAAAATCTGTTACATAACTTGATACAACGCCATCAGCCATTGCTTTGGATAAATCGGCATTATTAACGAGCCCACCGCGTGCAAAATTCAAGATCTTAACACCTTTTTTCATTAAGCCGAATCGTTCCGCGTTAAGTATCCCTTTTGTCTTATCGTTTAAAGGAACATGCAAAGAAATATAATCGCTCGATGCGATCAAATCATCTAATCCCTTTGCTTTCTTTACCTCTCGTGATAGATTCCATGCTGCTTCAACAGATATATAAGGATCAAAACCTTCCACTTCCATACCAAGAGCCAACGCATCGTTTGCAACCATTACACCGATTGCACCAAGGCCGATAAGTCCGAGTTTCTTCCCTTTGATTTCGCTTCCTGCATAGTGTTTTTTATTTTTTTCAACGATTGCAGACACTTCAGCGCCTTTTCCAACAAGCGTTTTCGCAAAATTAATACCATCAACGATCTTGCGCGAAGAGAGAAGCAGCCCAGCTACAACGATTTCTTTTACTGCGTTTGCATTTGCCCCGGGAGTATTAAATGCAACAATCCCCTTTTCCGTGCATTTTGGCAGGGGAATATTGTTCACTCCAGCACCAGCACGACCTACAGCTAGCAAACTTTCAGGTAAATCCATATCAAGCATATTCTGACTTCTCACAAGTATAGCGTTAGGATTTACTACCTCAGTACCGATTTCATACTTATCTAAAGGAAACTTCTCTAGCCCCTTTGTGGATATCTTATTTAACATTTGTATCTTATTCATTTTCCCCTCCTAGCTATTTGATTGTTCAAACTTTTCTATAAATTCTACCAGTTTTTTAACCCCTTCTACGGGCATTGCATTATAAATACTTGCACGCATACCACCGACAGATCTGTGACCCTTTAATGTAACCAATCCAATTTGCACGGCTTCTGCTATAAATTTTTTATCCAAATCTTCGTTTGGTAGCACAAAAGGCACATTCATGATTGATCGTGAATCAGGTGCAACCGGTACATTGAATAACTTTGATTTATCGATCGCATCATAAAGCATTGCGGCTTTATCTTCGTTTATTTTTTGAACAGCTGCAATCCCGCCAAGACTCTCAATCCATTCAAAAACAAGCTTGCAGATATAGATTGAGTAGCATGGCGGCGTATTGTACATAGAATCATTTTCAACATGTGTTTTATACTCAAGCAATGTCGGTGTTCCATCTAACACTGTGCCAACAAGATCATTTCTGACAATAACTATTGTAACGCCAGATGGCCCCGCATTCTTTTGTGCTCCTGCAAAAATGATCCCGAATTTGCTAACATCAATCTCTTCAGACAAAAAATTCGATGACATATCAGCTACGAGCGGAACATCACCGGTATCAGGAATTTCCATATATTTTGTTCCATAGATCGTATTATTCGTAGCGATATAAAAATAATCAGCATCTTTTGTAAAAGTCGCTGGATCAAGCTTCGGAATAAAGGAAAAGTTTTTATCTTCCGAAGATGCAACAACATTCACTTCACCATATTTCTTTGCTTCTTTAATCGCTTTTTTTGTCCAGCTACCGGTATTTACATAATCTGCTTTCTTTGATTTTTTTAAAAGATTCATTGGCACCATTGCAAACTGCAAAGATGCACCACCTTGTAAAAAAAGAATCGAATAATTATCAGGAATATTCATTATCTTTTTCAGTGTGGCTTTCGCATCTTCCATAATTGAGCTAAAATCTTTTCCACGATGGCTAAGTTCCATAACAGACATACCGCTTCCATTATAATCAAGCATTTCTGCTTGTGCCTTTTTTAAAACTTCTTCCGGCAACATCGCTGGACCTGCACTAAAATTATAAATTGTTCTCATAGCACCCTCCTTGTGTTTTGTTATTGTATATTCAACTCTTTAAATGCAACTATTTCTCTGAGCATATTTGTCAAATCAACATTCTTAACAACAATGTGCTGGGGAACTGAAAGAAACACAGGCGCAAAATTCAAAACCCCATTTACCCCAGCGGTTACCAATCTATCCGTAACGTTTTGTGCTGAATCAGCAGGAACCGCAACTAATGCAATCTCGATCTTTTCTCGAACAATAACATCCTCAAGTTGATAGACGGGATACACATTAATATCTGATTTAATAAGTTCGAGCCTGTTAATACTGTCTTCAAAACCTGCAACAATGTTAAAACCCTGTGGTTCAAAATTAGAGTATGCCAAAAGAGCCGAACCAATTCTGCCTAATCCGACAACACATGCATTTCTTTTTTTATCAAATTGGAAATAACTACCTATAAGTTCTTTTAACTTCACTACATTGTATGATCGTGTGGATTCGCCATCCCGACCAATAAAGCTGAGATCTTTTCTAATAGTAAAGCCAGGAACTCCCAATAACTGTCCCAATTCACTTGACTGCACTTTTTCTACACCTTTCTTATCCAGGTCTTCAAGAAAACTGTATAGCCTGCAGTAACGCTCAACTGTTGGTTTTGGTATCTTTTTCATCAAAACACCCTCTTATTGTGATTTATTTCACACTACCAATATATAATGTGCATATTTACGTGTCAAGTATTTATTCTAAAATATTTTAATCACCATATATCCGCTATACCGTGTATTTTTTCACGATAACAAGCTTGACAGTATCTCGTTATTTACCTCAACACCGAACAGCGCAAACCGAAAACCGAACAATAAATCTTGATTTATTGTTTTATAACCCTTATGATGTTAGCCACTTATGACAGAAATAAATATTGGTTCACTCACATTAAAAAATAATCTTGTTATGGCCCCTCTTGCTGGTTATACCGATTGGCCATTTAGACAAATTCTATCTAAATTTAAGTGTTCACTTGCCTACACTGAAATGGTAAGCGCAAAAGCACTCTCCATGAACCATCAAAAAACAAAAGAACTCCTCTTCTTTGAAAAGACCACACCATCACTTATGCATGGTTGTCAGCTTTTTGGCAGTGATGTTGAGTCAATGACAAAAGCTTCACAGATCGTTCAGAAAATGGGATACAACGCGATTGATATTAATATTGGATGTCCCTGTCCAAAGATTATTAAAAGCGGTGCCGGCTCAATACTTCTCACCAACCCAATGAAACTGTCTCAGCTATTAAAAGCTATGCGTAAAGTTATTACTATTGCCTTTACCGCAAAGATAAGAATTGGTTGGGATCAAAACTCAATGAATGCTGTTGAAATAGCACATATAATTGAACAAGAGGGTGTTGATGCGCTTTTTGTTCATGGACGAACACGCTCCGCAGGCTTTTCAGGAAAACCAAATCTCGATAAAATTAAAGAAGTAAAAGAACGGGTTAACATTCCCTTGTTTGGCAATGGAGATATAAAAGATGTCTCAAGCGCAGAAGAGATGCTCTCCCAAACGGGATGCGATGGTCTTATGATAGGACGATACGGTTTTGAAGACCCAAGCGTATTTAATAGAATCGATGCTGCATTAAACAATGAATTGATTCCGGAAAAACCATCCCGCAAAGAACTTCTTCTTCTTTTAAGGCACTTATGTGAAAAACTATTTATTTATTATGGCGATAAAAGAGGCGTCTTTCGTTCGAAAAACGCACTGCTTTTCTGCCTACGAAATTTTCATGGGGCAAGCACTATGAGAAGACAGATATCACAATTTAACACACAAGATGATTTTAATACATTCTTCGAAGATCAATTAGGTAGACAATGCAATTAAGGTCGAGTAGATATAATATGGCCGTCACACTTAGACATGCTTTGTGTTCCCTGTTACTCTCCCCTTTCGGTTTGGAGAGTGTCACATTATTCTGTCTTATGCTTCGACTTCAACACCCCTCACAGAAC
>Ga0207996_1000831_pt1 | contig 24696 bp, 19 predicted proteins | sample AntAceMetag02UKG_FD_184773 | JGI IMG/M metagenome (GOLD analysis project Ga0207996, IMG submission 184773) | Saline lake microbial communities from Ace Lake, Antarctica - Antarctic Ace Lake Metagenome 02UKG (SPAdes) (version 2) | ecosystem: Environmental > Aquatic > Non-marine Saline and...
ATAAATTCAGCCGGTTACACATGCGCAACACGTTACTAACGTGGGTGTCTAATGTTGTAAAAGTTTACGAAACCAAAATTAGGAATTGCCGCTATTGGTGCAATTCAGGCTGGTTCGGGAACCGCTGCAACTCTATCATTTTTTCAATCTTTTCTTTTCCTTGGAATCCGATTAATATATATTCTTTTTTTATAAAGAGGTTTTCTCACATCCGGCAAGCACTGCCTATTAATTCTTTAAAATCACAGGATCCAAAATATGAGTGTTGACGACAAAAAAATCATTTATTCGATGATTAAAGTCAGTAAATCCTACAGCGACCAGGTTATTCTCAAAGATATTTCCCTCTCCTATTTTTATGGAGCTAAAATCGGAGTTCTTGGACTGAACGGTTCCGGAAAAAGTAGCCTGCTTCGTATCCTGGCTGGCATAGATACTGAGTTTAACGGTGAAACCGTAATCTCCCCTGGCCTTACCGTTGATTACCTCCCCCAGGAGCCTGAACTTGACCCTGCAAAAACTGTCAAAGAAATAGTAGAAGAAGGCGTCCAGGAAACCGTTGATCTTTTAAATGAGTTCAATGAAATCAATGAGAAATTCGCTGAACCTATGGATGATGATGAAATGCAGGCACTCATCGATCGCCAGGGTGAGGTACAGGAAAAACTCGACACTCTGGATGCATGGGATCTTGATTCCAAGCTTGAGATGGCAATGGACGCCCTGCGTTGTCCACCATCGGAATCAACCTGTGAGCACCTGTCAGGTGGAGAGAAAAGGCGTGTTGCTCTCTGTCGTATTCTCTTGAAACAACCTGACATCTTACTGCTCGACGAACCTACAAATCACCTTGACGCAGAATCCGTTGCCTGGCTTGAACATCACCTGCAACAATATGCCGGTACTGTTATAGCCGTAACGCATGACAGATATTTCCTCGACAATGTTGCCGGCTGGATCCTGGAACTTGACAGAGGACGCGGCATCCCATGGAAAGGTAATTACTCTTCCTGGCTTGAGCAGAAGGAAAAGCGACTCGCCAATGAAGAAAAGAAAGAGAGCAGTAGGCAGAGGACCTTACAAAGAGAGCTTGAATGGATCAAGATGTCTCCAAAGGGAAGGCGCGGCAAATCAAAAGCACGCATTGCATCCTATGAAAAGATGATGAACCAGGACACTGAAAAGCTCGTCAATGAATTGCAGATTTTCATTCCCCCGGGACCCCGTCTTGGGAAAGTTGTTATTGAGGCTGACCATATTCGCAAGGCATACGGAGACCGTCTCCTTGTTGACGATATGAACTTCAAACTACCAGCCGGTGGGATTGTAGGTATTATAGGGCCGAATGGAGCAGGAAAATCTACTCTTTTTAAAATGGTCACCGGTGAAGATACTCCCGATGAAGGGACTATTCGCCTTGGAGACACAGTAAAACTTGGATATGTTGACCAGAATCGTGACAATCTTGACCCAGAATCTACCATATGGGAGGCGATCTCTGAAGGTCAGGAAACTGTAATGCTTGGAGAGCGTGAAATTAATTCCAGGGCTTACGTTGGGAAATTCAACTTTTCAGGTTCCGATCAGCAGAAAAAAGTTGGCCTGCTTTCAGGTGGTCAGCGAAACCGTGTCCATCTTGCTAAGATGCTAAAAGAAGGAGGAAATGTCTTACTCCTCGATGAACCAACCAATGATCTTGATGTTAACACGCTGAGAGCCCTTGAAGAAGCACTCGACAACTTTGGAGGATGTGCCGTTGTCATCAGCCATGACAGGTGGTTCCTGGACAGGATAGCCACCCATATTCTTGCCTTTGAAGGAGATTCCAAGGTCGTCTGGTTTGAAGGAAATTATTCTGACTATGAAAAAGACAGAAAAGCTCGTCTTGGGCCCAAGGCTGATCAGCCCCACCGGTTAAAGTATCGCCAGCTTACTCGATAATTAATAGAGTAAATATTCAGCGGGGCTGAATATTACCCTAACTTCTGGGCTGTAACTGAATAGTTACTAAAAATATTATTTTGTTTGCAATGGCTTGGTAAAAATCATATGATGATTACCAATGATTACCAGGTAGTTCACTTTCTCAAATAGGGAAAGATACCATTCATCCAATACAGGAGCACTCTCATGGCAAAGAAAAAAGACAAAAAGAAAAAAGATGAAAAGAAGAAAGATTCCAAAAAGACATCCTGTAAAAAGTCATCCTGCAAAACCAAGGTAGACAAGAAGAAAAAAGATAGCTGTAAATCAAAAAAGAAATCCAGTAAAAAATCTTCAAAGAAGAAATAGTTTTTATTGATCAGTAGCAAAGGCCGGGTAATATTGTATTACCCGGCCTTTTTTTTCTCATCCCCCCAGACCATCCGCCACAGAGCACTTGTCTTTACTACCGATCTTATCCCCCTTCATATCCCCTGAAAAAATCTCTTTTCCCCTTTCCATGGCACAAAAATCGCCACACATGGTACAAGTGTTTTGATTTTCAGGAGTTCTCGAACGGCGTATTTCCTTAGCCTTTTCAGGGAACATCAGTAATTTAAAATGCTCATCCCACTGTGTATCACGGCGGGATAGAGCAACCTTCTTCTCAAGTTCTCGTCTTTCAGGGTACTTGGCAATATCCCCAATTCGTGCGGCAAGCCTCGTTGCCCTGATGCCCTCACGAACATCATTCTCATTTGGTAATGCCAAGTGTTCTGCAGGCGTTATGTAACAGATAAGGTCCGCCCCGTACCTTGCAGAATTGGCAGCACCGATTGCAGAGGTAATATGGTCATACCCAGCTCCCGAGTCTGCTGGCAGTGGCCCTAAAACGTAGTAGGGGGCACCACCACTCATCCGTTTTTCAAGCATTATATTCCCCTCTATTTCGTCGAGTGGTACATGACCTGGTCCTTCAACCATCATCTGACACCCCATATCACGACCGATTTCTGCAAGTTCACAGTTGATCACCATCTCAGCCATTTGCGCCCTGTCATGACTATCATGGATAGCTCCTGCCCGTATCCCATTGCCAAGTGACAGCACTGCATCATATTTTTTCATCAGGCTACAGACTCGATCAAATTGCTCATAGAGTGGATTTTCACAATTATTGTATTCCATCCAGGAAACCATAAAGGTACCACCCTTAGAAACAAGACCTCCATAGCGGTAGCCCTGATTTCTTAAACGTTCGATGGAATAGCGATTGATTCCGCAATGTATGGCCATAAATGAAATCCCATCGGCCAGTTGTTTTTCTATTATTTCAAACAGATGCTCACTATCCAGTTTATTGGGATTGTGGTATTTCCTACTAGCCTCTGAAAATGCCTGGTAAAGTGGGACATTGCCGACAGGCAGGGAACAGTTATCCAGTATTAAACGTCGTACTTCGTCTAAATTTCCGCCCGTTGACAGCTCCATAAGAGTATCAGCCTTCTCCTCTTCTGCAACCCGAGCCTTACGTATCTCAAGATTGAAATCAGCTATATCCGATGAAGTACCAATGGATGCATTGACTTTCGTCCGCAAGCCGAATCCAATTCCAACGGTATTTTGTTTTTTTCTATTGGGGTTTACGGGTATGACGATTCTTCCTTCAGCGACGCGCTCTCGAATCCATTCAGAATCAAGTCCTTCCTGTTCTGCTACTTGTGTCATTTCAGGGGTGATGATTGCCTTACGGGCCAGTTCAATCTGTGTTTCCATTCAGGTTTCTCCTTAGTTTTTTTTATCCGCGCGGGCATAAAAAAAGTCCGTACTATGCACATGGTATAATACGGACTCGTACGGACGACGTTATCCTCTTTTTTCCCAGGCAGGTCTTCTGACTCCGCGGATCATTCTCTGGTCACGCCTTCCCGTCGAAGTATCCGACAGTGACATATATGTGACCATTGTCCCCGCTTACAGCGTTGGCCCAACGTTGTGGAATTGCACCACATTCCCTTTTCACCACTGCGAAGTGGCACCTGGAAAAATATGTAATTGAGAGATTCTTATACTCACATTGGAGTTTTTTGTAAAGCTGTGTCCCTGTCCTTGTAATAGAAGACCATAATAATTAATGTACTGTTTCGTTAAAGCAATCATTCATATTCATAACTGCATGGCATGCACTCATGTTTCCAATAGACTTTCTAAAATCCGTACCCAAAACGCCTGGCGTTTATCGTATGCTCGATAAACAATCGCGAGTACTTTACGTTGGAAAGGCAAAAAATCTTAAAAACAGACTCACTTCCTACACCCGTTTTTCAGGAACAGATCATAACAAAACCACGGTGATGCTGTCGAAGGTAAATACAGTTGACACCCTCCTTACTTCTACTGAAAAAGAAGCCTTAATTTTAGAAGCATCACTAATCAAGAAACACAAGCCAAAATATAATATCATCCTTCGTGATGACAAAAACTATCCGCTCATTAAAGTCACGGTACAGGACACCTGGCCTCGAGTCCATATGACACGCAGACGCAAAAAGGACGGAGCAAAATACTTTGGCCCTTATTCTTCAAGTTCTTCCATGTGGGCAACTCTGCGATTGCTTGCGAACATGTTCCCCCTAAGAAAATGCAAAGGCAATAGTGTTCGCATGCGGAAACGTCCCTGTTTGAACCTGCAAATGGGTAAATGCCTCGGCCCCTGCGTGAATCTTGCCGACAAAAAAGAATATCAGGATCAGGTTGAAAAGGTAATAATGGTGCTTGAGGGTAAAAATAAAAGCCTGCTTGGCAACCTTCATCATGATATGATACAGGCGTCAGATAAGCTTCTCTTTGAACATGCCGCAGAACTTCGTGATCAAATTACGGCCCTTTCAAGAACCCTTGAAAAACAGGTTGTAGCATCCGCCTATTTGAGAAATCAGGACGTCTTTGGATACTGTCGCCAGGGCACATCCATAGCCATTGCCATTCTCTTTGTACGCGAAGGTTTGATTAGTGGCAGCCGTACATTCTTTCTCAGTGATCCCATGGAAAGTGACGCTATCATACTGTCCCAGGCTCTGAACCAGTTTTACGATGGCAAGGCTATACCCGCAAAGGAAATCCTCCTCCCATTTATAACCGAGGATTCGGAAATACTTGCAGAGCGATTTTCAGAACTCCTCGGCAGCAATGTTGACCTCACTGTCCCTCAGCGCGGTGATCGGGTACGACTGATAGCAATGGCCAATGCTAATGCCGCCCATATCTTTGACGAAAAGGAAAAGAAAGAACGATCCTGGCAAAGCCTTTCTGCTGCAATGGAAAAACTTTTACACCTCGACCATATACCAAACCATATAGAATGCCTGGATATTTCAAACACAAGCGGCAAGCAGGCCGTAGGCTCACTGGTCTGTTATACAAATGGAGAGGCCGCTAAAAGCAATTTCAGACACTATAAAATAAAGACTGTCCATGGTCCGGACGATTACGCGATGATGGAAGAAGTTCTCCAGAGACGTTTCAAACGTGGCATTGAGGAAAACAGTCTCCCTGATCTTTTTATCGTAGATGGTGGACGGGGACAACTTGGAATTGCCCTGCGAGTTGCCGATGAACTCGGCATACGAGACGATCTTGACTGGATAGGTATTGCCAAGGAAAAGAATACGGAGGGAGAAAAACTCTACAAGCCTGGAAGAAAAAATCCAATTCTCCTGAAAAAACATAATCCTGTACTTCTCTACATCATGCGTATCCGCGACGAATCACATCGTTTTGGAATCACATTCCATAGAAGGTTAAGAGGAAAGGCATCCATAGCATCCACTCTTGATAGTATTCCAGGTGTTGGACCTGATCGTAAAAACAAATTACTCAAAGAACTGGGGAGCGTAAAAAGAATTCGTGAGGCATCACTCGAAGAACTCTCTCAAGTTAAGGGCATAGGAAGAGATACCGCTGCAGCAATCCATACACACTTCAATGGACAGAATAACTAGACATTATTACTCAAGTTTCTGAATTGCTATAACATCTTGAGAAGACAACATTTGTACAACAAAGTAAGCTTCACTACTGGCCGTTAGGCTGAAGGATTGACAATGCTTTTTCTTTCGTAACTATTCACCGAAATTGAGTTTGAGTCGGAATTGCGTAACGAATATGCTGGTAGGAAACTGGGGACATAACCCAATTCGTCTTTGTCTTTTGAATTGGGATTGTGTCCCCCGATTCCGGATAAATATTGTGCCGTTCAATAGCATGGTGAATAATTACTTTCTTTCTTTATCTTAAGTCTTCAGCCTGACGCATTTAATGGCAAGTCTATTTTTTTAAATATCAACACATTACTACAACTCAGAAAGTTGAGCTATTATGATAACCGAAGAAGAATTACTGGCGCGAATGAAGCCGGGATGCATATGCAAAGGGATCAAACTACACGTTTTGTTAAAAGCTATTGAAGATGGAGCAACAACCTTTGAAGAAATAGCAAAAATCACCGGAATCGGTGGAGGTTCCTGCAATTCAAAGCGATGCGGAGCAAAAGTAGCCACCCTGCTCGACACAGAATTTCAAGAATAAAGATAAAATATATCTTTTACATCCAAAAAAACCACTAGCACATTGTGGTAGTCGGTCATATACTGTTCCTATACTGATTGTTTTAAGGTGTATTTGTTGTCACCAGGGAGGCAATCTTCAAAAAATGTTTATCACAGGAGAATAGGTATGAAAAACTGTAACAGCAAAAACATGGCAGTATCTTTTATGTTTTTTGCATTTCTGATATTTTTCGTTCCTGGTAACGTAATTGCGGCAGGGAGTGACAATACTGGCATCAGTGAAAGTACAGAAATTCAGCTAATTGAGGGAAAGGTTAAGCAATACAATCCGGAAAAACAGAGCATCCTCCTGCAACTGAAAAATGGTGAAAAGATTACCATTCTCCTTGATTGGAACACTGCTCTGGTTGGCTATGCTTCTCCAAAAGAGATTGAAAAAGGGAACAAGGTTAAGATCTGGCATCCCGCTGGCACTGGCACACCAACGGCTGTAAAAATCGAAAAGAAACTTATCGTTGGCTGTTAAACAGGGAAAACACACCGGAACCACAAGGGCCCGATGTCTGTCGTGTACTATTATTTTTTGGGAAGTCTCACGGTGAACATTGTGCCCTGCCCCGGTTCGGATTCAACCAACAACTCCCCCTTATGCTGCTCCACAACGATAAAAAATGATACCGCAAGCCCTAAACCAGTGCCCTCTCCCACGGCCTTAGTCGTATAAAAAGGCTCAAAAATTCGCTTCTGAACATCATCATCCATGCCTTTTCCATTATCAACAACTTCGATAGTCACAAAATCATCATCCTGATAGGCATTAATAGTAATTTCAGGATTATTCCCAGAGTCATTGTCAATTGGCCCATAGGATTGTGCTGCATTTTTAAACAGATTCAGAAACACCTGCTCAATTTCGGTTTTACTGCAAACAACCTCTATGTCAGGGCGATAATTTCGAATAATCCTGAAATATCGAAAGTCATATTTTCGCTTCAGGTCGTAATCATTATTTGCAAGTTCAAGAACACGATCAAGGATTTCTGCGAGAACACATTTCTCAATGGAGGAGTCACTTCGCCGTGAAAATTGCAGCATATTCTGAACAATGTGAGCTGCCCGCTGCCCTGCTTGACGTATTCCTGTGAGCATTGTGAAAATCTGTCGATCGTTTAAGTACTTCTCCATGGATGAAAATTCAATTCCATATTCAGAAGCAACCTTCAGGTTTTTATCAAGATCGGGCGACAATCTTCGCTCAATATTCTGTGCAGCCTGTAAAATCCCACCCAGAGGGTTATTTATTTCATGGGCCATGCCTGCACCAAGCCCTCCAACGGATAACATTTTCTCAGTCTGAACCATAACTTCCTGAAGACGATTTCTTGACGTAATATCATCGACACGAATTACAGCACCATCGGAACTCGAATCCTTCAATGGAAATACTGTTATCTCAGCACATTTTTTCTTACCAAGGATGGTACATTTCTCTTCAACTATTGTAATTGGTTTTGAGTTGACAATAGTTTCAAGGATCTTTCCGGTAACTTTTTCAGCAAGAACTGGAAAAACCTCGGCAACGTTTTTCCCGATACATTGCGTATACTCTATTTCAGATTGTCTTAATGCAGCATGGTTCAGATTGGTAATATACCCCTCTCGATCAATTCCTATCATCATTGACGGCATGGAGTTAAGTACGTTCTGGAGAAAATCCCGGGTTATACTCAGCTCCAGTACCACTTTTTCTATCTTTCCGGCCATGGAATTAACCGCATCAACAGATGAGTTAAGGTCGGTATGTTTTACAGACTGAAGCCTGGTCGTATAGTTTCCCTCAGCGATGTCAGACAAGCCCTGATTAAATTGCTGCAACGGTTTAATTAAAATATAATGCATGACTATATTGATCGCGACAACCATCGCCGCGATCAATAAAACGCCAACAAAAAGTATGGCTATCAGTGTTTGCTTTCTCTGCTGGTTGTGGTAGTCACCGGACAATACAAGTGTTACATGACCGAGATACAAGCCATCTCGTTTAATATCAGCCATACGAAGGAAATCACCAGAAGCCTCATCTATGGAATCACATAGGAGAACCCCTTGCTCATCTTTGACACGGATTCCATCGAGATCAGGCATTTGGGAGCATGTTCGACAGATTTGATTCACACTTTCATTATCAATATTGTATAATGGAACCGTAAGCAATGAGGAGAGTTCCCCAATCAGGGTATCAGCGCGTTTTTGAACCATTTCCTCCTTCAATCCATTCGAATATAAATAATATCCGGCCTCGGCCACTGCAACGATTACGACAACCAGGCAAACCAGCCACAAAAGAAAATCTCTGGCTACGGTCTTGGAAGAAAATGTAGAATTGTAGTAGTGTTTTTTTAACAAACCAAAATAAATACGTTGAAATGTCGGCAAAAATTTTCCAGTTAACAACCTTTCCTTATACCATAGAAAGGACTCGTATTTCATCTTTTTTCGATTATGTTTATGGCAATAAGGAATACGACACACCGTCCTTCTTTACTAAGCAGGCTGTGACGTGAAAAAAATCTCGATATTATATACTTTTCCAATGAGAAAGCTACATCCCTTGACGACCTGATTATTCATTGAAGATCTATACATCAGATCGCTTAAAAGTTAAAAAACTAACCTAAAGATACCAATTATGACTTTTTCAGAAGAACCACTTTTAATATTTGATGGTGCATGTGGGACAACACTCCAGACAATGGAAATCAATTCAGACGCCTGGGATGGACTTGACGGCTGCAATGAATACTTAAACATTTCCGATCCTGACACCATTGTTGAACTTCATAGAAAATTCCTTGAAGCCGGAGCCATGGTTATTGAAACCAATACCTTTGGGTCTTCCTCCGTTGTACTTTCTGAATATGGTCTTGAAAATCGAGTCCAGGAGCTCAACCGGGCAGCCGTAGCCAATGCAAAAAAAGCCATTGCAGAATTCTCCACCCCAGAGCACCCCCGTTATATTATCGGGTCTGTTGGGCCGACTACCAAGCTCCCGATCCTTGGCCATATATCACCCAAGGATCTTGCAGCAACAGTCACTGAACAGGTGCACACCCTGCTTGACTCCGGAGTTGATGCCCTGATCGTTGAAACCTGCCAGGATCTCCTGCAGATAAAAACTTCACTTATAGCCTGTTTTGATCTTCTTGAAAAAACAGGTGTTGACCTCCCTGTCCTAGCCTCTGTCACCTTTGAACAACAGGGGACAATGCTCGTAGGTACAGACATCGGTTCAGTCTGCGCAACCATTGCTCCCTTCCCTGTCTTTTCTCTCGGTTTAAACTGTGCAACAGGCCCCACTGATATGGAGCCTCATATCGATTATCTGTGCAGAAACTGGAAGGCACGAGTCTCCTGTATACCAAACCAGGGTATGCCTGAAGTTGTTAATGGAAAAACCCACTATCCGTTAACCCCCGAAGAGTACGGAAAGCATATGTACGATTTTATAACAAAAAAAGGTGTTTCCATTGTTGGAGGCTGTTGCGGAACATCCCCTGATCATACCAGAGCTTTAGTGAATGCCCTCCATGGTGCCGTTCCTGCTGATCGTAGTGAGGTGTTGAAATGAAAAAACAGGTCAACAATACAAAGCTCAACCAGATTTCCAGCCTCTATCAAGCCGTTGATATTCAACAGCAACCCAGGCCCCTGATTATTGGTGAGCGTTCTAATCCAACGGGATCCAAAAAATTTCGCGAACTCCTTATTGCTGATGACTATGAGGGCTGTCTTCAGATAGGAATCGACCAGGAACGACTTGGAGCGCATGTCGTCGATCTCAGTGCAGCATGGGCAGGACGGGATGAGGAAAAAGATCTTGTTACACTTGTCCAGATGTACGGTAAAACACTCAAAGCACCACTCATGATAGATTCCACCTCCCCTGCCGTTATCGAAAAGGGTCTTGCCGCATATCCGGGTAGAGCAATCGTTAACTCAATAAATCTTGAGGACGGTGGCAAGAACCTCGATACCGTATGTACCTCCGTTAAAAAATATGGCGCCTGTGTCACAGCTCTCACTATTGATGAAGACGGCATGGCCATGGATTGCGAAGCAAAGTTTAAGATTGCAGAACGTATCTATAAGCTCGTCACGGAAAAGCATGGAATCAGTGCCGATTCTCTTTTCTTTGATCCACTGACCTTTACAGTAGGTTCCGGCGATGAGAAACTAAGAGATGCTGCCGTTCAGGTCCTTGATGCTATAAAGCGTATTAAAAGCGAGCTTCCTGGGTGTCATACCATCCTTGGACTGTCCAATATCTCTTTTGGTCTGCCGGTTCCCGCCAGAAAGGTACTAAACGCTGTATTTCTCCATGAAGCCGTGGAAGCTGGTCTTGATGCTGTCATTATTGACCCGACAAACTGCATTAGTCTCGAATCTATTGAAAAGGACGCCGTGACATTGGCACTGGATCTTCTCTATGATTGCACCGAGACCAATGATCAGCCACTCATGGCCTATATCAACTATTTTGAAAACCATGATATTGCAGATGATACCGAGGAAAAGAAAGATGCCTCACCTGAAGAGATGATCAGGGAACGTATCATGCTTGGTAATCAGCAGGATTTACCTGATATTCTCCGCATGCTTCTTGATCGCTACTCAGCACTTGAAATTGTCAACCAGCATCTGGTTGCTGCCATGCGTGAAGTGGGTGTTCTTTTTGGATCAGGTGAAATGCTCCTGCCCTTTGTACTTCAGTCCGCCGAGGTAATGCGGAAATCAGTTGATATTCTTGAACCTTTCATGGATAAAAATGATAAATCCGATGCGCCCTGTATCCTGCTTGCCACCGTTCAGGGAGATGTCCATGATATTGGAAAAAATCTGGTGAATATCATTCTCAGCAATAACGGCTACAAAGTTATTGATATTGGAATAAAAGTGAGTGCTGAGACCATTATTGATACCGTCAAAAACAATCCTGAAATAGACATCATCTGCCTCAGTGGACTCCTCGTAAAGTCCGCCATGATTATGCAGGAAAGTATGGCGAAATACAAGGCCGCTGGGCTCAAGCAACCTATCCTGTTGGGTGGAGCTGCTTTAACACGCAAATTTGTTGCCTGGGATTGTGCGCCACTGTACGATGCTCCGGTTATTTACTGCCGTGATGCTTTTTCTGGTTTAAAGGCCATTCAGGATTTTGAAAAAGGTATTTTAGAGTCGAGTAGTTGGGAAGAGACAAAACCGAACAAATCCAAGGCTAAAACCAAGAAAAAATCTCCTGTTCAAACACTTAAAAATCTTCCGCAAGCACCATTTGTGGGTTTAAAAACCATCGTTGCTGATACTACTGACTTCCTCCCTCTTTTGAATCAACAAATTCTTTTCCGGGGACGCTGGGGCTACAAACGCGGAAAACTCGATGAGACTGGATACCAGGAATTACTCGACAACACCGTTCTTCCCGAATTCAATGCAATTCACAATCGCGTTATCTCCGAAGCCTTACTGGAACCTAAAATTCGCTATGGCTGGTTTCCCTGTAGACGTGATGCAGAGAGCCTGATTGTAACGCATGAAGATAAGGAATTTACCTTCGCACTCCCAAGGCAGACTCGTGAGCCCAACCAGAGTCTGGTCGACTTTTTCAGGACCGAAGAACAGGGGAATGATCTGATCGGTTTTTTTGTTGTAACACTTGGCGAAAAGATTGCTGAAATTTGCCAGGATCTTTACGGCCAGAATAAATACCATGAATACCTGCTCCTTCACGGTTACGGCGTAGAAGCAGCAGAAGCCCTCGCCCAACACACTCATAATATCATGCGTCGGGAACTTGCAATAGAAGACACAGGACAACGCTATAGCTTTGGTTACTCTGCCTGTCCGAATCTTGATTTGCAGCAACCACTGTTTGAACTTCTTCAGGCAAAAGACATTGGAGTAGTGCTCAGCTCTTCCATGGAAATGGTGCCTGAGCTAAGTGTTTCTGCCATGGTGGTTCACCATCCGCAGGCCCATTATTTTGCAGTTTGATATTTTCCTAAGGACTTTACTGGTATATTTTTAGCATCTTAGATGCTGAAACATGCCCATAATCATTGCAAAAGGAAATTCGGGACATGATCCATTCGTTTTTGTCTTTTGAATTGGAATCGTGTCCCCAGTTTCCGGGTAAACATTGCGCCGTTTCATAGTGGCGTTCATGTAACACGAAGCTATACTCGATCTTTCTGAACAATTTTTTCCAGTTTTAAGGGAGAGTGCTCATTGGATAGCAATTGTTCGCAATATATATAATAAGAGGCATCTTCTTCCCTTAGACGAGATCCCGATAGAAATCTTTTCACACTTGTACGTGCCTCACGAAGTTTACCCTGCCCCATCAGACAAAGCGTGCGTTCGTAGACCAGACGTGAGGAGACACCATACTGTTCCTCAATAGATAGCAGTTCTACGAGCATCCCTCCTGTATTAGAATGTGTAAAAATTCATATTTACAAAGCATCGTATAATTTCCAATAAGGGACAACTATAAATGGCCTGTTAAATAAAGAATACCCAATTGGGCAGTGCAATGGAATTTTTGATTAATAATGGCTTTGATAGAGTCTGGACAGTATGGTGACAATGAAGGATATGATAGATAAGCTGGGTTGCACTGTATGTAACCAGAAATGATTCACCAAACAAAAAAAGGGTTTCAACCTAATCGGTTGAAACCCTTTATATGTATGGCGGAGCGGACGGGGTTCGAACCCGCGACCCCCGGCGTGACAGGCCGGTATTCTAACCAGCTGAACTACCGCTCCAAGTTAGAAAAACTTACAAAAATTGAATGGTGGGCGGTACAGGGATCGAACCTGTGACCCTCGGCTTGTAAGGCCGATGCTCTCCCAGCTGAGCTAACCGCCCCCTCAATCATCGTGAACATCTATTTACCAATAAGGCCCCTAAGCGTCAAGCAAAAAAGATCAATGAGGACTATTATGTGAAGACACTGTAAAGTCTCCATAAACAGAGGAATGTGACACATCTTTAAACAGTGTCTCACCTTCCTTCAATACAAGCGATTTTTCCAATACTTGGTCAACATTATCCAGACAATGGATCACTAGACTCTTGCGAATATTCACTGGAACGTCTGAAAGATTCCGTTCATTTTCTTTTGGGATCAGAACAGTTTTAATATTTCCTCGTTTTGCAGCCAATAGCTTTTCAGTGAGTCCGCCAATTGGAAGTACCCTTCCCCGCAAAGTGATTTCACCTGTCATTGCCACTTCATGGTCAACGGGAATCTTTAAAATAGCAGAGACCAGTGCTGTGGCCATGGTAACACCGGCAGATGGCCCATCCTTGGGAACGGCACCTTCTGGAACATGGACATGGATATCAAGTTTTTGATAAAAATCAGGAGCCAGACCAAGTCGCATTGCCCGTGAACGTACATAACTAAGAGCAGCCTGAGCCGATTCCTGCATAACCTCACCAAGTTTTCCGGTAACCTGCATCTTACCGGTTCCTGGCATCAGTGTTGCCTCTATTTGCAGTAATTCTCCGCCGACTGATGTCCAGGCAAGGCCGGTAACAAGCCCTACTTCATTACGCTCCTCAGCAAGGCCAAAATGGAACTTCTGGGTACCGAGATATTTATTCACGCCCTTTGCAGTAACCTTGTACTTCTTGGTTTTTTCTTTATTTTTAAGGCGATCCCTGGCGATTTTCCGAAAAACAGAAGCTATGGTTCGTTCGAAATTTCTAACCCCTGCTTCCCTGGTATAGCGCCTGATAATTTCAAGCGTGCCCCCGGTTGTCATCGTGATATCATCAAGCTTAAATCCGTTGAGTCTTAACTGCTTAGGAATAAGATACCCCTCTGCTATATTCTGTTTCTCTTCTTCTGTATATCCGTTTAATCTGATGATTTCCATCCTGTCCTGAAGTGGCAGGGGGATCCCTTCAAGGGTGTTGGCAGTGGTAATAAAAAAGATCTCGGAAAGATCATAATCCAAATCAAGATAGTGATCATTAAAGGCATTATTCTGCTCAGGATCGAGTACTTCAAGAAGGGCAGAAGAAGGGTCACCACGAAAATCGGTGCTCATCTTATCTACTTCGTCGAGACAGAAAACGGGATTAGCAACACCAACTTTCTGCATTGCCTGAATGATTTTTCCTGGCATTGCCCCAACATACGTCCGTCGATGCCCTCTTATCTCGGCCTCATCACGCACGCCACCCAGTGAAATACGGGTGAACTTTCGTCCCATGGCTCGGGCAATCGATTTTGTTATGGAAGTCTTTCCGACACCAGGAGGTCCAACGAGACAAATAATCGGTCCCTGAAGTTTTTTCACCTGAGACTGAACAGCAAGATATTCGAGGATTCTCTCCTTGGGCTTTTCGAGTCCATAATGATCTTCATTAAGAATATTTTCAGCCTTATCAATATCAAGTCTTGCTCGAGTTTTTTTACTCCAGGGAAGGGTAAGAATGCAATCAACATAGTTTCTGACAACAGTTGTTTCAGCGGACATTGGTGGCATGTTACGAAGTTTCTTTAACTCTTTAACCGCCTTGTCACGAACAAGCTGGGGAAGTTTTTTCTTCTCCAGAGCTTGCTCAAGCTCTCCAATATCATCGACCCCTTCTTCATTTTGGCCGATTTCATTCTGGATTACTTTTACTTTTTCGCCAAGGAAATAGTTGCGTTGGGTCTTCCCCATACGTTTTTTCACTCTGGCATTGATATCTTTTTCAAGTGCTGCTAGTTCAATTTCACGGCTAATACATTCCAGAACTTTTTCTATACGCTTTGGGATGGAATCAATTTCAAGAATGGTCTGTTTTTCTTTTGATTTCAGAGGGAGATGAGCACTGATAACATCAACTAACTTGCCACTGCTTTCAATTTTTTGAACAGATTTTAATACTTCACGTGGAATTTTGCGGTTAATATCAGCATATTTTTCAAATTGCTGCTCCAACCTGCGCTTAAAAACTTCAGTTTCCTGTTCATCAACATCTGCATCTTCACGGAAACATACCTCGGCTTGCATAAATTTATCATGGGGAACAAAAGAAACTATCTCTGCCCTTCTCTTTCCTTCAACCAATGCCTTAATAGTTCCATCGGGTAAACGAAGAAGTTGCATGACAACAGCAAGAGTCCCTACCCGGTAAATCTCGCCCTCTTCAGGATCATCGACCGTTGAATCCTCCTGTGCAACCAGGAGAATTTCGGTACGTTTTTCCATGGCATCTTCGAGGGCATGGATCGATTTACTTCTCCCGACAACCAAAGGGGCGATCATGTGTGGGAAGATTACAATGTCACGAAGTGACATGAGAGGATATAGGCTGGTTTCCATTATGGACATTTCTCGCAATATGTTAAAAAAATCGCCAGCATTGGCTGGCTTCGACGCTCTTGACACTCTTTTGCAAACGTAACCATTCAGCGGGGCACGATATTACCCTAACTCCCTACAAGGTAAGTACTCAACCGGTACTTTCAAGGCGTTTTTCCTCAGAAGGATTCGAATACAATATCACCGGATAATCGCCATCGTTGACAACCTGTTCACTGATAACACACTCCTGAACGTTTTCCTTCGATGGTAACTCGTACATTACATCAAGCATTGCCTCTTCCAGCACAGATCGCAATCCACGAGCACCGGACTTACGTTTTAACGCTTTTTTAGCGATGGCAGAAAGAGCCCCTTCGGTAAAACGAAGGCGAACACCTTCAAACTCAAAGAGACGTTGATACTGTTTGGTGAGGGCATTTTTCGGTTCTTTTAAGATACGGATAAGATCCTCTTCCTCAAGCTCCTGCATGGTCGCAATAACAGGTAAGCGACCTACAAGCTCTGGAATAAGCCCAAACTTCAATAGATCTTCAGGCTGTACCGTCGCAAGAATTTCTCCAATTTTTTGAGTATCGTCACTGGTAACCTTGGCGCCAAAGCCTATTGATTTTTTGCCACTTCTTCTCTTTACCACGGAATCAAGGCCTACAAAGGCCCCACCACAGACAAAAAGGATATTGGTGGTATCAATCTTCACTAATTCCTGCTGTGGGTGTTTGCGTCCGCCTTTAGGTGGAATCGATGCCACAGTACCTTCAATAATTTTCAGCAGGGCTTGCTGAACGCCTTCTCCGGACACATCGCGGGTAAGAGATGCACTGTCTGATTTTCTGGCAATCTTATCAATCTCATCTATATAAATAATACCACGTTCGGCGCGTTGGATATCATAATCGGCAGCTTGAAGAAGATTAACGAGAATATTTTCAACATCATCTCCAACATAACCAGCCTCTGTAAGAGTCGTTGCATCCGCTATGCAGAAGGGAACGTTCAATATACGGGCCAGGGTTTGGGCCACCAGTGTCTTGCCACTACCGGTGGGGCCAATCAAGATAATATTGGATTTCTGCAATTCAACAACATCATCGGAAACAGGTGCATCTATCCTTTTGTAGTGGTTATGCACAGCAACAGAGAGAACTTTTTTAGCAAAGTCCTGCCCTATCACATAATCATCAAGATGATCTTTGATTTCCATGGGCTTAAGCGAGCCTTTCAGTGCATTTTCATTATCTGAAACTTCTGCCGCCTCCTCATCTTTTACAATCTCATTGCATAAATCTATACACTCATCACAGATAAAAACATCGGGACCGGCAATAAGTTTTGCAACTTCACCCTGATCTTTTCCACAGAATGAACAGTTACAATTAGGTTCTTTATTTTCAATGTCATCCATATTACTCTTCCTCGACTGGATCCTTTCGTTTGCTAAGTACTTCGTCAATTAAACCATATTTTAGAGCTTCCGTGGGACTCATGAAATTATCACGATCCGTATCTTTCTGAAGCTTCTTAACGGTGTGCCCGGTATGATGTGCTAAAATTTTATTCAAATCATCACGCATACGCAGGATTTCCTGTGCATGTATATCAATTTCGCTTGCCTGCCCCTGATACCCACCCATTGGCTGATGAATCATAATTCTGGAATTTGGCAGTGCATAACGCTTTCCTTTAGTACCGGCGGCCAGGAGCAATGCCCCCATGGATGCTGCCTGCCCCATACAAAGTGTTGCGATATCACATTTGACATATTGCATGGTGTCGTAGATTGCAAGCCCGGCGGTAACAGATCCACCTGGTGAGTTGATATAGAATGTAATATCTTTATCAGGATCTTCAGCTTCAAGAAAAAGAAGTTGGGCAACAATGGAACTGGTCACATCATCTCCAACCGACGTACCAAGAAAAATAATTCGTTCCCTCAGCAGTCTTGAATAAATATCAAAGGAACGCTCTCCACGAGGACTCTGCTCAACAACCATTGGTACTAGATTCATACTACTCTCCTTCAAATAAAGACGACTGCAAAAGCCTTAGAGGCAAATGCAGTCGCATAAGTTAATACATGTAGCAAGCAGTTTGTTCTGCTGAGCTATCAGTCAGCACTCTCTTCCTTGACTTCTTCGGTAGCTTCTTCCTTGGCCACAGGTAATGCATCAACAAATTTTGCATTTTCACGTAGAAAGGTAAGAATCTTTTCATTAAGAATCTCATTCATGAAGGGGAGCAAATCGTCACGACTCTGAAAGAATTCCTTAACCTTAGCTAATGTCATATTGTATTGATCACCAATACGCTGAAAAGCTCGATTGAGGTCTTCATCATTTACTTTGATATCTTCAGTCTCTGCAATTTTCTTCAGTATAAAATCACCCCGAACTCGTTTTTCAGCTGTTTCCTTACTCTGATCGGCAAGTTCATCACGGTTAATACCTGCGGACTCAAGATTCATGCCCTGCTGCTCAAGAGTTTTTTCGGTATTTTTTATCATCTCTTCAACTTCAAAACGAACCAGTCGCTCAGGAACATCAAACGCGTGGCCTTCGAGTAATTTCAACATCACTCGATCGGTAGTGTCGCCTTCTGCACGCTTATCTTTTTCTACTTGAAGAGTTCCACGAATATCAGTCTGTAAATCGACCAGGCTTGTGAATTTCTCATCTACATCCTTGGCAAATTCATCATTTAATTCTGGAAGCACGCGTTCTTTGATATCTTTAACATTAACGCGAAACTCGACTTTTTTACCAGCCAAAACAGGATTCACATATTCTGCAGGAAAGTCAACCTCATGGCTGGCCTCTTCGCTCTTTTTCATACCAACAAGTTTTTCTTCAAATTCCGGGCTTAATTTTCCTGCTCCAACATCAACGGAGTAATTTTCGTTTTTGACCTCTTTCATGGCCTTGCCATTGTTGAACCCTTCGAAATCAACAACAATAACATCACCAGCTTCGATGGCTCGGTCTTCAACGGATCTAAGCGGAGCCATATCTCGACGAAGTTCTTCAATTTCTATCTCAACGGCGGCATCACTAACTTCACCAGATACTTTTTCTACCTCGATACCTTTATAGTCACCAAGCTCAAATTCCGGTCTGATATCAATATTTGCTACGAAAGTAAATGTTCCGTCTTCATTAAAAACTGGCTCGGAGATATCAGGATGAACAACAGGATCTACTTTTTCCTGCTCGATGGCGTCAAAATAACTATCCTGAACAAGCTTCTCGGCAATTTCTCCCTGCACCTGTCCCTGATAATGTTTTATAATAACAGTACGAGGAACCTTACCTCGACGGAAACCCTTTATCTTGGTTTCACGTTGCAATTTTCCGTATGCTTTTTCGAGCTTTTTCTGTACCACTTCTTTTGGTAAGGTAATGGTAATTTTTTTTGTAAGCGCGCTGACATCTTCTACAACTACATCCATTCTGTCCGTCCTTATAATTTTTAGCCTGACGAAAGTTTTTCAGTCAGAACACTTTTTATGTGTTTAGTAATGTTTTTGTGTAAAGGTCCCATTCAATTCTAAATGGTGCGAGAGGGGGGACTCGAACCCCCATGCCAAAGGCGCTGGTTCCTAAGACCAGTGCGTCTACCAATTCCGCCACCCTCGCATTTCAATATGAATGGTCTAATAACAATGAAAGAAGAAATTGACAATCTTTTAGTAATTAATTCACATCTACCCTGCAGTCAAGACCGATAATTATTATAAAGCAAAAAATTCTATTTTCTTAGCATTTTTTTCATTAAAGACTCAAAAATTCCAATATCTGATGCTTGCCAAACAAACTAACAGAGACTATTATCTTTTTTCGCACTGGAAATTTGTTTTTTCCATTTTAACTCTGCGTCAGACAGCATTCTTCTGATTTTCAATATAGATGCTGGTTACTGGCATTGACTTTCACCTTCAACATAATTGAGGAACTAATGACATACAAACAGTGTATTGCAGCCTGTGCCATGCTCATGTTTTCCTTTTCAACCTCTTCAGTATTTGCTGCTGTCGCGACTCCAGGACCCTCCAAAGTCCTGTTAGAGGTTGAAAACACATGGAAACTCCCTGACAAACCACTCGACATAGTGTATTCACTCGATGGTCGAAAAGTTTTCATACTCACCAACCAGAACCAGGTTTTGGTTTATGCTGCCGAAGGTAAGCTTCTTGGTAAAATTAATGTAAAAAACGGTGTTTCTGCTATTGACATCGCCCCTCGTGGTGCGAAGCTCTTCCTTATTAATCAAAAGGATAACAGCTTCACCGATCTTTCAGTGGATTTTGTGGTCAATGTTGATACCACTGGATCACCCTATCTTGGCAAGGAGAACGCCCCCGTAACCATTGCCGTTTTTACAGATTTTGAGTGACCTTATTGCGGCCAGATAGTGCCGTTACTCGAGCAGGTGCTCGAGCATAACCCAGACACAGTAAAGATTGTTTTGAAAAACATGCCTCTCAAGATGCATAGATTCGCAAAACCTGCAGCCCTAGCAGCATTGGCAGCAGGAGAACAGGGGAAATTTTGGGAATTTCACGATGAGCTTTTCGACAATTCCCCAAAACTTGATCCAGGTGCAATTATCGGAATCGCCAACAAACTTAAACTGGATATAGACAAATTTAAAAAGGATATGGCGTCTGCAGCAACTACACAAAAGGTTAACAAAGACTTGCAGGATGCCCAGAAACTTGGTGTAACCGGGACTCCTACAATATTTGTCAATGGGATAAAATTCAAACGTAAAGAAGAGCCGGCAGCAATCGTACAGCTACAGAAACTGATCGACGAGGAACTTGCCCAGAAGGCCAACTAAAAAATGGCAGACAAACAGACCAGCAAAGACCTCATCTTTCCAGATAACCATCAAGCTGGTGTCCTGTATGGAGAATTGAATAAAAATCTCCAGTTGGTTGAACAAAATATTGGCGTTACAATTCATGTCCGGGGAAACGGTGTTCATATCACCGGCCTCGGACATGAGGTTGAACTTACCGCTGATCTGCTCGAACAATTCTATGATCTTCTCACTAAAGATTTTAAGATCTACTCCTCTGACTTTGCCTTTGGCCTGCGCGCCCTTGAAGCAAGCCCAAAGGCTCGTCTTGCAAAAATTTTTCTAGACAAAGTCTATATTACCGCACAAAACCGTATTATCTCACCTAAAACCCAAAATCAGAAAATCTATATTGATTCCATTCGAAATAATGATATCGTTTTCGGAATTGGCCCCGCTGGAACAGGAAAAACATATCTTGCTGTTGCCATGGCTGTTTCGGCACTGAGTACAGGGCAGGTTCGATCCATCATACTGACAAGACCAGCAGTTGAAGCAGGAGAAAAACTCGGCTTTTTACCAGGTGATCTTGCCCAGAAGGTCAATCCCTATCTTCGTCCACTCTACGATGCCTTGAACGATATGCTTGGCCCTGACAAAAGTACCGATTATATAGAACAGGGAATTATCGAGATCGCACCACTCGCATTTATGCGTGGCAGAACATTAAATGACGCCTTTATCATTCTGGATGAAGCTCAAAACACTACCCGGGAACAGATGAAGATGTTTCTCACCCGAATTGGTTTTGACTCCGCAGCTGTTATAACCGGTGATGTTACCCAGGTTGACCTACCGCGTTCAGAACAATCCGGATTGCTCCATGCAAAAAATATCCTCCGCGACATTGAAGGGATTAAATTTTGCAACTTTTCAAAACAGGATGTGGTACGACACCCCCTCGTTCAGAAAATTATTGGCGCCTATGAAATTCATTCAAAAAACAAATAGACCGTAACACCATGGGCGCCCACTTTACTCTGCATTGTGACACATCAAGTTTTCGTATAAACGAAAAGCTTCTGCAAAGACGTACAGCATGGCTTATGCTCCAAAATCATGTTGCGGATCATGATGTCTCCGTTTTGCTTGTTGATGATGAAGAAATCAGTTGGTTAAACAATCAGTACCGTAATAAACAGGGCCCAACCAATGTCCTTTCCTTCCCCTTCTCCCATGAGAATGATCATTCCGACATCTCACACACCATCGCCCTGAAGGAACTTGGTGATATTATTATTTCCGTCGAGACAGCGCAGGAGGAGGCATGCAAGCTTAAGGTTTCACTGCATGATCGCCTGACTTGGCTCATCACCCATGGCCTGCTCCATCTTCTTGGACATGACCATGAGCGTTCTGAAAACGAGGCTCTTGCAATGTGGGAGCTTGAAAAAGATCTAATTTCCAAATTACAAAATTCCAGGAGTAGTCAAATGACCCATTTAGCCATCAATGTAGATCATGTCGCAACCGTTCGTAATGCTCGTGGTATTACAGAACCGGACCCTGTCGCTGCTGCTGCCATCTGCGAACTCGCAGGAGCTGCCGGGATCGTGGTCCACCTGCGTGAAGACAGGCGCCACATCAATGATCGGGATGTTCGCCTGCTTCGGGAAACCATTAAAACCCGTATGAATCTTGAGATGGGTGCCAATAAAGAGATTATTGAAATCGCCCTCAATCTTAAGCCTGATATGGTGACGCTTGTTCCAGAAAAACGCCAGGAACTCACGACGGAAGGCGGTCTCAATGTTGCGGGACAAAAAAAGAAACTAGCCAAGACGATACAACAGATGGACAAGGCAGGAATTTCGGTGTCACTCTTTATTGATCCCGAGGCAAAACAGGTAAAAGCAGCCCATGCAATTGGTGCCACCTACGTGGAACTTCACACTGGTCGCTATTGCGATGCTACCACTGAAACAGATAGGGAAAAAGAATACCAGTTCATTGCAGCTGCTGCTGAGGAAGCCTATCAAATGGGGTTACGAGTAAATGCTGGACACGGTCTTGACTACCAGACCACTGCCCGAATAGCTGCACTCGATACCATAGAAGAACTCTCCATCGGTCATGCAATTATTACACGTGCTGTTTATGTTGGGCTGGATCAGGCGGTACGGGAAATGAAACAGATCGTCCGGGATGCCTCTATTATCTATTAACGATCATAGCAAAAAAGAGGCTATCGAAGGCAGATAGTATTTTTTAGATCTGCTATTTGCTGTTTCTTGCCAAGGACTATCAAGATATCCTTGCCAAGAATCACCGTATCAGGTTTCGGGTTGAAGAGCATATTATCCTCCCCCCGTTTTATACCAATAACGATAATATCAAAATTTTTGCGGATATTTGACCCCATCAGGGTTTTACCTGACAAGTCTGCTGTGTCACTAACAGAAATCTCATCAATCTGTAAATTATACTCATCAACCGCCATGGTAGCTTCAAGAAAATCGATGACATTGGGTCTGATTACCGAATGTGCCATTCGCTTTCCACCAATTGTGTAAGGAGAAATTACACCATCAGCACCTGCTCGTTTTAATTTTCTTTTTGAACCGATGGCCCCGCTGGACCTTGCCATAATCTTTATGTCAGAATTTAATCCTCTGGCGGTCAGGGTTATAAAAACATTATCGGCATCAGTTGAGACAACAGCAATCAAACCTTTCGCCTGGGCAATGCCAGCTTTGTTCAGAATATCATCTTCAGAGGCATCCCCTTTTATTACGTAGTATCCTGCGTCTACAATATCCTGGCTTTCATCAGGATCACTTTCAATAACTGTAAAGGCTATTTGATGTTCATCAAGTGTTGCACAAATAACCTTCCCGATACGCCCATATCCGCAAACAATATAATGATCTTTCAAACGAGCAAGCTCCTTTGCCATTTGCCTCTTTCCCATGATTTCACGAAGACCTCCTTCAACAACAGTTTCCACAATATGTGAAAACATATACATGACATAACCGACACCACTGAGAACCATAAATACGGTAAATATTTTTCCGGCCGTATGCACAGGAACCATATCGCCATAGCCGACGGTTGATACTGTGATAATTGTCATATAAAGCGCATCTACAAAATTGATGCTTTCAAAATACATAAAGCCGATAATTCCAGTCAGTAGTAGCCCAAAAAATCCACTTATTACTTTGATAACTTTATAACTTGTTTTGTTCATCACCTGCCTGGAAAACTTGGAGTGTATGGCTGTAAAAATTGAATTTTCAAACTATACACCTGACAATGCTATGGGAACAAGCTTTTTGACAATTGACAAACAAATCAGCTCTATGTTAAAAGTGTTCCATGCCCGAATGGCGGAACTGGTAGACGCAAGGGACTTAAAATCCCTCGGCCTCTGGCTGTGCGAGTTCGATTCTCGCTTCGGGCACCATCAATAAAAACAAGGAGTTAGGCATTCATTGTTTAACTCCTTTTTGGTTTCACAGGACATCTTAGGGACGATCTGGGTACGATTTATAATCTAGTATATCCCAAGAGCTGAAGATAATTCATTTGTGGTTTGCATGTTGCTGTGGCCAAGCCTGGACATAATTTCATAAGTACTCATTCCACTATTTGCCCACTCTGATGCTTTTTTATGCCTCAGATTATGCCAATTCCATTTGAGCTTAAGGTTCTCAAGAAATCTTGGATAGCTGTCGCTAGCCGTGAGCAGGATATCAAGAGACAAGTCTTTCACAAAACACCCCTATCCCAAAACTTACGTCCCAAAGGAAGAACCCCAAGAAAAAGCAAACTTGCTTGCGACATCCTGAAACCTTTTTTCCTTCCTTGTAAAAAAGAACTTTTTTTGAACTAAAGGGTGTTGAAAAGTATCTTCCAGGAACCATTTTACATGTAGCCAGGGCCGAATAATCAGCATTTTTCTTCGTTTATGTATACTTAGCAGGGCTTGACGTTTAAAACTTATCAATCGTTTTTTG
>Ga0207996_1000833_pt1 | contig 24667 bp, 19 predicted proteins | sample AntAceMetag02UKG_FD_184773 | JGI IMG/M metagenome (GOLD analysis project Ga0207996, IMG submission 184773) | Saline lake microbial communities from Ace Lake, Antarctica - Antarctic Ace Lake Metagenome 02UKG (SPAdes) (version 2) | ecosystem: Environmental > Aquatic > Non-marine Saline and...
CTCGTGCAATGCAAAACTGACAATAACAATGTCAAATGCTTCATTCTTAAAATTTGTTTTTGTAGCGTCTTCACTATAAATTTTTACCGGAAATTTATTAAAATCGGGAAGCACAATTTCAGGAAGTGTAGTTAGCTTGGTTTTTTCATAGAGCCTATCTTGCCTAAAGTATTCATAGTTTCCTTTAAAGATTTATATGCTTTCTTGTATTCTCTAAAATACTGATTATATATCTTTTTCGCCTTTTTATCCGGATAGATTGCTTTATTAAATCTTACCCAATCCTTTATCCTTTTATAGGAATCTAATACGCCTGTTCCTACCCCAGCCAGTAAGGCATCTCCATAAGGAGCCTCTACGTCCTGAGCAGTAGTTTTTATCGGGTATCCGGTTACATCCGAGAATATCTTCATCCATAATGGAGATTTTGTTACTCCTCCTACCATAATACATTCTTCTGCCAGCTCTAATCCACTTTCTAACCCTGCTTCTATATTATGGCGCAAGGAATAAGCCACACCTTCTAAAATGGCTCGGTAAATGTGTTTCCTGGTATGGTATAAAGTCAAACCTATTATGGTTCCTTTTGCATCAGGATCCCATATAGGTGAACGTTCACCCATAAAATATGGTAATAATAAAAGTCCTTCTGAACCAGGAGGAATATTTTCTACCGCTTCATCTAAGAGTCTATAGGCTGATATATTCAATTCTCTTTCGGCTTCTAGCTCTTTATCGCCAAATTGATCCCTAAACCATCTAACGATACCCCCTGCTGTTGCCGCTCCACCAAAAGTGTAGATCATTTCATGATCGTAAGCCACATAAGGAAAACTGACTAATTTAGGAGATAGATGTTGTCCTTTATGAACGACCCCCCAACAAATAGAGGTTCCGGCCATAGCAACATGGCTTTTTTCTTCTAGGACACCTGCACTTAAAGAAGCCACCGGTGCATCTATGCCTCCTGCTACAACCGGTGTTCCTCCCAACAAACCACATAATTTCGAGGCTTCTTTGGTTATTTTACCTACAACATCTGCAGATTTTACAATTTTCTGTGGTAACATAGATATAGGGATATCGAGTATGTTACACATCTCTTTTGACCAGGTTCGTTTCTTAATATCAAAGACTCCACCAATATTGCCCGCTGATGAAAAGTCCGTAATGTTTTCTCCGGTTAATTTGTATATGACATAATCTTTAGGGGTTATAAACCGGAATATCTTTTTCCAATTATCCGGTTCATTATTCTTAATCCACATCATCTTGGTAAATCCATAATAAGAATCAACATAATTGCCGGTAATTTCAAATATCTTATCTTTATCAACGTTTTTCTTTACCCATTCTACTTCATTCGTTGCCCGTCTATCCATCCATATAAGACAAGGTCTTATAGGATTCATATCTTTATCAACGGGGATACCCGAGCCGCCATAAAGTCCACTCAAGGCAATCCCGGCGATATCGGAAGGTTTTACTTTTGATTTCTCTATTGTTTCTCTAATTGTATCAAAGGTGGCTTTTATCCATACATCCGGCCATTGTTCCGCCCAGGAAGGTTTTGGTTTGATTACATCATATTCTGAAAATGCAGAAGCAATTATTTTACCATCGGGATTTACCAGTACCGTCTTTGTACCCTGTGTACCTATATCTGTACCTAAAAGATATTTGTTATGCATATTTTATCTCCTTCATTGTCCATATTTTTCAGTATAGTTTTTATGAAGTATATTTACTATAGATTCTGAAATAGGTTGTGGTTCTCCCAGAATTTTAGCCATGATTAGAGTTTTTGCAGACTCTTCTAAATAGATTGCCGCTTTTAAAGCCTCACTAACGCTCGTACCTATAGTAAAAGGTCCGTGATTCTTCATTATTATAGCCTTTGAATTGCCAATTTTATCAACAATTTCCTTGCCTATCTCTTCTTCTCCGATTAATACCAGGTTACCTATGGGTATATTACAGCCGAAGAAATCTGCCATGGCGGTAAGACAAACCGGAATTTCCTTTCCTATAGCTGCAAAGGCACTGGCATAGGTAGAATGAGTATGGATTACAGACATAACCTCTGGTATATGTTTATAAACGTAAAGATGCGTCGCCATATCTACAGAAGGTTTCAGACTTCCTTCTATGATCTTGCCATTTAAATCAACGACTACTAAATTATCTGGTGACAATTTGTCATAAGCTACTCCGCTTGGCTTGATAACAATAAGATTAGTTTTCGGATCCCGAGCACTTACATTTCCGGAGGTCCACATAACTAACTTATTTTCCATAAGGTTTATGTGTGCCTTATATACTTCCTTTTTTAGATTCTCCAACATGCTTATCACCTCCCAACATAATTTTTCTCACCTATTAATATAATTAAATTCAAATTAAATTTTCTTATAAAAATACTTTTTGCAAATTTTACCTTAATTTGGGATTCCTTTACAAGAGCTCCGTGTAATAAACTCTGGTTGATACACAAAAAACGGCTTCTCCGCCTTCCCATTAATCATATCCACTATCATATGAGCAACTCGTTTTCCCATCTCTTCTTTTGGGTGCTTAATAGTTGTCAATTTTACCTCTGTAGCAACTGCTAAATTTGAATCGTCATATCCTACTAAGGAAATATCCCCAGGAATCTTTAAGTTACTACGACGAATAGCTTCTATAACCTGAATAGCTATTTGGTCATTATAACAAACAATAGCAGTCGGTCGATTTTTCTTTTTCAACAAGTTTATAGTAAAATTATAGGGATAAGAAAACATCTGATCAGTTCTATAATTGCCTAAAAATTCATTATTTATACTAACATTATATTTCTTTAAAGCAGACAAAAATCCAGCCTGTCGTTTTACACCTTGTAAATCATCAGATAAAAATATTCCAGCTATATCTTTATGACCTAACTTTAATAAATGTTGTGTAGCAAGAAAACCGCCTTTTTTGTCATTCATCATTACATATGCAGAATCTAAATCAGGATATGTGGCATGTAATAGTATGTATGGGATATTGCGTTTATCTAGTTCCTGAAAGTATTTTTGATTGATATTTGGTTTAGCACTTTTTGTCGGTTCAACGATGATACCGGAAATATCTTGTTCCAAGAATCTTTTCATGCATTCTTCTTCTTTGCGCTTATCATTGCCTGTACTGGCAATACTAAATGAAAAACCTGATTCACACAATGTTTCCTCAATACCTCTCATAATATAGGGAAAAATATAGTTAGAGATATAGGTGGTAAGAACAGCAATTTTCTGCTCTTTTTTGCTTCCCCTATAAGCGCAAAAAGTACCTTTCCCCTGTTCTCTATATATCCATCCTTCATTTTCTAACTCACTGAAAGAATGACGAACGGTATCTCTGCTTACTTTAAACTGACGGACAAGTTCACTTTCCGAAGGTAACTTTTGTGTCGGAATAATTTCTCCATTTTGAATCATCTGCTTTAGATATTCTTTTAGTTGATAATATTTTGGTAAATATTTATCAGGTTTTATCATTTTTACTTTTCTCCAAATTAACAAAAAATAAATGTATATTCTATTTTTTTTACTTTATTACTTTTAAGAGGTCAAATATTTACTGCTTGTACCAATAACATTTACAACCTTAAAATTTAAGAAAATGGATTTTCGTTCCCATATAGTTGATTTGAAGGTTGATTAAAAGCTATATCATTTACACCCAGCATCTTCATGGCTTCAAATAAAACCTTACCTGTATGTTTAAATGCTATACCTGTATGATGGGGAAATCTTTTTGCGATAAGTACATGGCGATAAAATCTAGCCATTTCGGAAACAGCAAATACCCCAATTCCTCCAAAGGATTTCGGATTTATATCAAGTATTTCACCCTGAGCTATGTAACTCTTTAATTTACAATCAGCTGTACCTTGCAATCTAAACAATGTAATATCTCCGGGAATTATGGTTCCTTCAAGGGTACCCCTGGTAATATCGGGTTCTTTATTTTTCTCAATTAATCGATGCATAATTAATTGATATTTTATTTCAGCATCTTTCAGGTAACAAATGGGAGTATTCCCACAATGGAATCCCATAAATAAATCGTTTAGTTTATAATTCTTTACCTTTTGTATATTCTCTTCATACATATCCTTCGGTACTGTATTATTTATATCCAGGATTGTAGCCGGTAAATTAGTAGCAAGAGTAATTATATATTCACTCAAAGCGCCATATATGTCTGTTTCACAGGATATTGGAATGCCTCTCATGGCAAATCTTGAATTTACATAACAGGGAACAAAACCAAATTGAGGCTGAAAGGAAGGCCAGCATTTATTGGCAAACACCGCAAATTCTGATGCACCGAGGTTCTGCTCCATCCAGTCCTGTACTGTAAGCTCATACTGGGCAAGTCTTGACAGCATTTCCGGATAACTGTTTCCACCACTCAATTCTTCTTCCATTCCTTTTACGACTTCTGATATCCTTACATCGTTCTCATGATCCTTAAAAGCTCTAAAAAGATCCAACTCTGAATTTTCCATTATTTCTATACCTAAATCATATAGAGGTTTTATAGGCGCATTACAGGCAAGGAAATCCTGAGGTCTGGGGCCAAAACTTATTATCTTGAGTTTTTTGAGCCCAAGTGATATTCTGGCTATACTTTCAAAGTTCAATATCATGTCTGCTATCTCTTCAGCCGTACCAACAGGATATTCAGGAATATAAGGATTTAATTTTCTTAGCCCTAAATTATATGAAGCGCTCAGCATACCACAGTATGCATCTCCGCGACCACTTACTAAATCTTCTCCGGTCTCTTCTGCCGCGGCAACAAACATAGTAGGTCCTGAGAACTTTTGAGCAAGCATTGTTTCTGGGCCTTCAGGACCAAAATTACCCAGATATAATACTAATACATTAACTTCTGCCTCTTTTAAATCTTTTAAAACTTTTAAAACATCTTTTTCGTTTTCAACAATTGTTTTAATTTCCTTAATCAAAATTCTCTTTTTGCTGCACGCCTTCATAACAGCTTTTCTCCTACTTTTGCTAAGTTCAATAGGAAAACAGTCACGACTTACAGCAACTATCCCAAGTCTTACATCAGGAACGTTAATCATTTAAATCCCTCCTTTAAATATTAATAACCCAATGGTATTTTTCTAATAAAATACCTAATATTGCTTAATAATAAGTCTTTCTTATGGTATCTACCATAGCCCAAAAATTGTTCATAGGTGTATCAAGCTGTATATTATGCGTCGGCCCTATAATTAAGCCTCCCTGCTCACCCACCAGATTAATACGGGATAATACCTCTTTTCTTACTTCGCCTGGTGAGCCAAAAGGCAAGGTATATTGTTCATCCAATGTACCCCAAAAACACAATTTATCTCCATATTCTTTTTTTAATTTATAAGGATCCATGGCAGCAGGTTGTATAGGATTCAGAACGTCTAATCCAATCTCTATTAAATCAGGTATAATAGGATAAATTATACCATCAGAATGATAAGCTACTTTTAAAGCAGGGTTGATTTTTTTTATTTCAGAAATAAAATTAGCCATTTTTGGTTTAAAAAACTTCCTCCAAATTTGTGGCGAAAACAACATGGCCTTTTGTGTTCCGGCATCATCCCCTATCCAAATCATATCGACTCCCATCTCAGTTAATTTTTTTGCGGCGGTTAGGTGGTAATGATAGGGTATATTTAATATTTCTTCAGCTAAACCAGGATTTATTATAAAATCCATCAGTAACTTTTCCATTCCCCTTAATGCCCAAGCAGTTTCAAAAATTGTGGTTACTGTAACTCCAACAATGAAATAATCCATTTTATAATTACCAATCAGTTTTTGAGCTTCTCTATATAATTCCTGACGATTAGGATCAGGAACTATATAAGTATTTACAGCATCATCATTTGCTAAAGGGTGTCCGATAATTTCGGTATATTTACCTTTTCCATATTTAGTATCATATTGAATAACTTTCCATCTCACACCCCACTCATCAATATATTCTTCTCCGTTTTTAAAACCATCCTGATAATAAGAATTAGCCCACCCTACCGAAGTTAGAAGCATGTCTTCATCTAAAGCTAATTCCAATTTATAGGAATTCCCTCCCCCGTGGGGATTGTGACTGTCTTCTCCTTGAATTTTCATTTCATTGCTTAACCTTTTTGCAAATTCCGGGGTAAAACTTATTTGCATCGGGCATCTATCAGGAGTTTCGTGGTTAAGAGCCATTAATACTCTTTCACGATGATTCATATTGAACTTCCTTTAATAATAAATTTTATAGATTATATTTTTCAACATTTTTAAAATAAAAAAGAATTTTTTATTTATTAATTGCTGCCATATACATTGCATCTACATTTTCCGGAGGAACATCAGGTTGAATATTATGTGACGGAGCTAAAATATATCCTCCATTTTTACCCATTATAGATATAATCCTTTTTGTTTCTTCCTTTATTTCTTTCGGAGTCAGATTTGGTAACAATTGTTGTACATCTATCCCGCCAAAAAAAGTAATATCTGCGCCAAATTCACGTTTTAATAATTCCGGGCTCATATTAACTGCACTAGTTTGAATTGGATTTAAAATATCCACACCCACTTCAATCAAATCACCAATTAAAGGAAAAATAGAACCGCATGAATGATGAAAAATTTTTGCCTTACTATTGTTTTTAATATAATCATATAATATTTTATGTCTTGGCTTAATTAACTCTCTATAAAGATTAGGCGAAATAAGCAAGCCATTTTGCATCCCTAAATCATCTGCCAGAGCAAATATATGGACATAATCCCCAATAGTTTTAATATACTCTTCATAAAAACCTAGATAGATTTCTAATATTTTATCAAGTAAAGCATTAGCAAATTTTTTATTTAACGCCATATCAGAAAGAAATTGTTCAAATCCCCGAATTCGTAAGCATTGCTCAAATATACCGCCTGAAATCATATCTGCAATAATAACGTAATTAGTTTCTTCGTATAATTTTTTTGCTTTTCCTCTTAGTCCTCTAACTCTTCCCGGATCATGGGGATCAGGCCACGAAAACTTTTTAAGGTCTTCTAATGAAGCATCTTTTAAAGGACTATCAACTATATCATAATAATAACTAGCTTTTTTTCTTTTAATTCCATATTCATCAACAAAGCAATTATTTTCATCTATGGTTAATTGCCAATTATCAGGTGGCTCTAACACAATTCTATGAAAATCACAATCATATAATTTCTGAATCTTAGAATGTGGTTCAACTAAACCTTGAACTATATCAATTATTTCTACTTTATCCTTAATGCCATAATATTTTAGTAAAGATTTATAAGCAACAGCTGTTATAGTAGATACTATAGTTCCTCCAAAGTCAACCGGAACTCTATCTGGTTCTTTATGATTCAAGGACATATTTACTCTTTGTCTGGAATTCATTATTATAAATAACTCCTTTAACTCTAAAAGTTTATTTCTACTCTATTTTTTTCTCTTTGCCAAAGTATTGATAATTACTGAAACTATTATCAACACCCCGCAAATAAATTGTGTCCAGAAACCGGAAAGGCCGGAAGCAACAATACCTGCTTCTAAAGAACCAATAATAAATGAACCAATGAAAGTGCCCTCGATACTGGCTTCTCCGCCAAACATAGAAGTACCACCCACAAAAGTAGCAGCCATTACCATCATTATATATCCTTCTCCCATTGTCGGCCACCAGATTCTCATCCGGTAACAACTAAGTATTCCGGCAAATGAAGCTATCACTCCCATCAATATAAAAACCATTATTTTCGTTCCATTTACATTAACACCCATCATTCTTGCAGTTTCCTGATTATCACCTATAAATAACACATGCTCACCAAACCTATGTCTAAAAAGTAAGAAATATAAAAAAATCGTTATCCCTATAAACCAAATTGACTGAACAGGAATTGCTCCTAACTTTTCAGCAAATATTTTATAGGAAATAGTTTTATCTACTGCGATTGTTTTGGCTAAACCATTCGATATGATATTACTAAAACCCCTGATTAAAAATTGCATACCCAATGTGGCCACAATTGATGGAATACCGATCGATGTAACCAATGTTCCGTTTATAAATCCAACGATTGCACCAGATAAAAGGCTGCATATTATAGCCAATATAACGCTATTTGTAGCCTTAAATGTAATTGCAAAAATAAAACCTGATAATGCCATAACCGAAGGGAAGGAAAGGTCTATTTCGCCCATAGCAAGTACAAAAGTTAAACCAAGAGCCATTAATCCCATAATAGGAACTGTAGATAAAAATGATTGATATATTCTTCCTTTGAGGAAAACTTCAGGGCTGGTAATCATGAATAATCCAAAAATACTGACAGCCATCATTAATAATGCAATTTGGGATTTGTATTTAGTAGATTTTTTTACTTTGGAATGTGTTTCTAAATTGTTCATTTTCATGATATCCTCTCACCTTGATTAATCTGTGTGCTTGACTTAGTATATCTAATCAATTCCTCGCTAAGTTCCTCTAAAGATAAATCTTTACGATTATAAGCACCCACTACCTTGCCTCGGTCAATGGCTACGAAACGATCAGAAACCGGATAAACATTAGCGATATTGTGAGAAATATAAATGCAAGACTTTCCTCTATCTTTAACAGCTTGGATAAACTTCAAGACTTTTTTTACCTCTTGCAATGATAAAGCCATAGTCGGCTCATCTAAAATAACCAGTTCTGCTTCAAAATACATTGCTCTTGATATGGCAACGCCTTGCCTTTCCCCACCAGACAGGGTTTTAATGACTGAATCAGCACTTACACCTACTCCTCTAAATCCCATTAAATCATGCATAATTTTATTTGTTTCTTCTTTTTCTTTTTTTATATTAAGAAAACCCAGTTTATTAGTAATTTGCCTGCCAACAAAAACATTTCTCCATAAAGTTTGCTTATCTGCAAGTGCCTTTTCTTGATATACGGTTTCTACGCCCAGATTATGAGCCATCTTTACAGAATATTTTTTAGGATCAATTTTTACACCTCTAATATACATTTCCCCATCATCAAAAGAATGCACTCCGGAAATAATTTTAATCAAAGTTGATTTACCTGCACCATTATCACCTAAAATCCCTACAACTTCATTAAACCCCACTTCAAAATCTATGCCCTTCAAAGCTGCAACCCCATCATAGGACTTATATATATTTTTCATCTCTACCAATTTGTCCATATATAACCCTCTCCTTTTTATAACCATTAACAGCGTGACCTAAAATAATCCTGCAGGAACAATTTTTTATAAAATCTTTCCTGCAGGATACCATAAAATTGTATTTTAACTATTATTTATCTTATTCCTTTTTCAGCCAAGGGGGCTATCAAATCTATATTATCCTTGCTAATTAAACCACCACCTGTATCAATGTGCAATCCGGAGAAACCATACATCTTGGTTAAATAAATTTGCATAATTGGCAGAAACCCTTGCAAGAACGGCTGCTGGTCTAACACAAGATCAGTATAACCACTCTTAATGCTTTTTACGGTGGCAGGTGATAAATCAAAACCGGCTCCGTAAATATCATCGGGACCTAAACCTGCTGCATCAAAATAAATTTCTTGTGTAGAAGTTAAATTACCATGATCTGTTACAACAGCTTTACAATCAGGGTTCGCCTGTAAATAACCTACTATAACAGAAATACCCATTGAAGCATCCTTGTCTACTTCAGCTGAAATTTCCACATAATCTACTTTTACACCTATTTTTTCAAAAGCATCTATTGCCCCTTTTGTTCTTAATCCTCTGGTAGGTTTTGACAAAAGACCCCAAACAAGTGCTCTATCTCCTGCTTTTAATCCTGCTCCTTTAATCGCAGCTTCACCGAGAGTATAACCTGATTCATAAAGTCCCTGGCCTACATAACCAAATCCATTTGCACTATAAGCTTTTTCCAGTTCAGGTAATGTCGTATTTTGACTGGTAACGATAATCCCCTGTTTCTCAGCTTCTTCAACAAAAGGCCTGTATGCTTCACTCCCAGGATGTCCCATAATTGCTATACCATCTGGATTAGCCGCAACAGCTTGCTGAAATTGATCAACCATTTTCTGCGAACTCCAATCTGACCATAGATATCTTACCTCAACCCGATCACCTAATACTTCTTCAGCTACTTTAGCACCATTATAAACAACAGTAGCAAAGGTTCCTCCAGCAGCACCGCCTGGGAAAAAGTAAATTACAACAGGACCTTCACTTGCCTGTGCTACTACCGGTAATACCAGAAGAGCAACGCAAGCCAATACTAACAAAAGTAAAAGATTAATTTTCCTTAACATAATTTTTTCTCCTTTTTAATATTTCCTAATAATTTTCTAGCAATATTCTCACTGTAGCAACTTTAATACAAAGTACTAATAAAAATCGTTATTCTTTTTTCACCTCCTTTATTAGTAAGGGTTGGTACCCCCTACTTATTTTTTTTCATCATACTCTACTTCAACCTTAGGCCATCTCGGATCAAAAGTATTTCCCAATCTTCCCGAACTTTGAAGATTATCTTTTATAGTTTAGTATACAACCTTATAAACTTATACGGACAACCGTACAATCATTATATATTTCACTACTCATATTTGTCAATTTATTTTTAAGAGGAGATATTCGGGAGGTACAAAAAATTCTAACTTAATCGGTAAAAAAACGGTGTATCGTAATCTGGTGGTATGTTCTATCCGGATATAGAATGGGAGAGGAAAACTCAGGTTCATTAATTGAATTAGGGGAAAATCCGGTTTCCAAACAGAGGCCACTGTGTTTCTGAAATAGCGCTCCACCTGCACCTCTAACATTGTCAAGAAAGTTCCCAGAATAAAATTGGATACCTGGTGTGGTGGTTAAAATTTCCATAGTACGACCGCTTTCCGGCTCATAAAGCTTTGCCGCCAGGCTGAGCTCTTGATTTGAGGATTCGATAACAAAGCAGTGGTCATAACCGCCTGCAGTATCATGAATATCTTTTCCAATTAATTTCGGCATGGTGAAATCCATAGGAGTACCGTGAACAGTCTTAATTTCTCCGGTGGGGATTAGACTATTATTCACCGGGAGGTATTTTTTACTTTTAAGAGTCAACTGATGATTCATCACTGTTCCAGAACCTGCACCAGCCAGATTCCAGTAAGCATGGTTAGTTAAATTTACAATAGTAGGTTTATCTGTTTGAGCATTATATTCAATTTTAAACTCATTATCTTCATTCAGACTGTAGGTTACTGTCACTCTTAGATTTCCAGGGTATCCTTCTTCTCCATCTGAACTGAGATAAGAGAAGGTCACTCCGGTTAAAGTAGTGTCTTCGAAACTCTCAGCTTGCCAGACAACCTTATCAAATCCCTTGTTTCCACCATGCAAGTGATTCAGACCCTTCTCATTACGGGCAAGATAATATTGAACACCATTCAACTGAAACACTCCTTTGGCAATACGATTAGCAAAACGACCGATTGCGGCACCAAAATAAGAATGACCGGCCAAATATTGTTGAAGATTATCAAAACCGAGAGTGATTTCTTTAATTTTTCCTTCTCGGTCAGGCATTTTGAGGGAGATAACCGTACCACCCAGGCTCATTATCGTGGCAGTAATCCCTTTGGAGTTATTTAAAGTGAACTTTCCGACTTTTTCTCCTTCTGGAGTTGTCCCAAATAATTCATACTTAACACTCATATGATACCCCCTTGAATTTCTTATTTTTTATAATAACTGTATTTGAGATAATTTTCAAAAAATCTTTAAAGAAAATCATAATAATGGCCATACAGTGAATAAATACCTTAATTTTTTATCATCTCAAATCGGGAACCAATCTCAGGAAGCTTGGTTACTTCAATAGGAAGCTTACATAACCCTCCCTAACTTTGAAGATTGGCTTTTGTAGGTTAGCACATAATGTTATATACTTATACGGACAACCGTACAACTATTATACATTTTGTTAATCGTGCTTGTCAACTTATTTTTAACACTTATTTTTAATATCGCTCAAATTCAGGCGTTTCAAATCACGCAGTGATGGTGATCATAATCCAGATTATCATGTTGAATGGAATTGAAAAAGTCGAGGTTAAACCTCGGCACTATAATATTCCTAATAATATTGATTGTAAATCTTTTAAAAAAATTTACCTATTAGAAAACCTCTCATCTCTTCAGTCACGCCATTCCTTAGACGATATCAGACCCAACCCGTTCTTATACTTCTTGTACAACCTCGCATATACATCGGTGAACTCTTTTCGTGGAAAAAATGATGCATCTATTCCACTGAATATATCAACGGCTTCTTCGAGGGAGTCATACACACCTATTGCCAGACCTGCTACGATGGCCGCCCCAACAGTGCCCGATTCTCGATGTTGGACACGATGGACCGGACGTTGCAAGATATCCGCTTTAATCTGTAACCAAAGGTCGGAACAGCTTCCTCCTCCGGTGGCCCGTACACTAGTAATGGATAATCCGTTTTTAAAAAGCTCTTCGAAGGCTTCCAGGAAAAACATTGATTCACCCTCAAGCAGAGCACGATACAGCGCCCCTCTACCGGTTCCCGTACCGATACCAAAAAAGCATCCTCTTCCCTCTGGAAGAAACACTGGAGCTCCTGAAGGTTCGAGAAAAGGGAGAAATACCACATCTCCCGGTTTATTAGGGGCTTCCTCTGTCAGACTGTTAAGAATCTCCCACTCAGAAGCACCTTCTTTAATAAGATCCCGTGTAAACGCTTGCATAAACCAAGTCTGTAACGACCCACCCTGATTATAGATAAACGTCACATATTTCCCAGGCACCGTATGATGCTCAATACCAAGTTTGAGACCAAGCATCAAATCGGGGTCGGGTATGTCATCAAATACAAGCGTTGTGCATTCAAACGTACCTATGCCTGTGACTGAACTCCCACCAGAAATCACTCCTGCTCCGAGTGCGTTCATGCATTGGTCATGACCTCCCGAGATAACCAGAACATCCTCAGGGAATCCCAAGGATGCCGAGATTTCTTTCTTCACATAACCTATGGTAATCCCGGAAGGGATGGGATCTGCCAGAACCCTCCGCTCAACTCCTCCCACCTCAAGAAGCTCATCTGACCACTTCTCTTTCCAGAGATCGAATAACAGTGTTCGGTTTGCGTGACCGTAGGTCGTTGTGGCTTCTCCAGTGAGTTTAAACGTTAGGAAGTCTGACCAGTTGAGGTATTTCCACACTTTCGTATTGAAATCGGGAGCAAACTCCCGATACCAGACAAGTTTTGGATAAGAATAGGAATACCCAAGGATATTAGGATTAATCTTATAGAAAGCCTTCTGACCAATCTTATTGAACCGTTCGATAGCATACTTGCCTCGTTGATCATGGGAAAAGATGCTGGGGCCCAGGATTTCTCCGTGGGATGAGACTGGCACCATGGCCTCAGAAAAGGATCCGAACGATACAGCCTTGAGCGGATCATGAAGATATCTGTTATTTGAACCAGCTCTTTTGACTACAGTCCGCATCGCTGTATAGACAGCATCTAAAACTTGTCTACTATCTAGTTCGAACTCCCCCGGTCCTGGCATGGTGACGCTGTATGTGGTTGACTCGGTGGAAATTAGCATACCATCGACGGAATAAATAGCAACTTTACACCCCGAGCTTCCAATATCAACGCCCATCAAACTCATTGACTTCTCCTTTCGGGTGAATCCAGTGATTCTTTATTCTCTCTATTCTAAAATCTTGGATAGCAAGGAAGCTGTTCCTTGAATCCCCAGTCTGACAATCAATTCCCTTACTCCGTTATATACAGCATCCTGTGCTTTTTGTTCCGATTTCGACATGAGAGACTCATAGGGTTGCCGGATATCCGTGCCAATGTTCAGCTTGGCAATGCCATGCTGAAACGCCTCTTTCAGATAGGGAAAAACGACCCCCGATCCTCCATGAAGAACCAGAGGGATATTAAGACGTTTATCAATTTCCGTCAATCGGTCGATATCCAATCGAGCAGCTATTTTCTTTTGACTCCTAGCCGTAGCAACAATGGCACCGTGCACACTGCCAACTGCTACTGAAAGCCAGTCCACTGCCGTCTCCCGGACAAACTGTTCGGCATCATCAACGTTAGTGAATCCTTTTCCAGTTGCGAATAGTTCCTCATAATCGGGTATGAGAACTGATTCATGTCCCATCACAGCACCTAACTCTGCCTCAACCGGGATATGGTGGGCATGCGAAAAAGCAACAACCTCCCGTACAGCAGCAATATTTTCGGATAAGGGCAAACGTGATCCATCGACCATGACAGAAGTATAGCCCGCTTCAATTGCTCTGGAAATAATGCTAAGATAATCCACCTGTTTGTGATCTTCATCGATTACCGGCACATGGTCCAAATGCAGACGAGTCACCCGAAAATCACCGCAACGACGGTATTCCTCCGCCACAAGCTCCAGACTGCCTGAAGAAAATTTCATCCACTCCAGCCTGGCAACAGCAATCAGCCCAAAGGTGTCGGTATCTTGTAAAGCTTTGACCACCGGCTTCATCATCGGAATATAGGGTATATTGAAAGCAGGAATGACCAGGTGTTTCAGGTACACCTTCTCCATAATCGCTTTGATTTTAGACACAATTATCCTCCAATAATATTTTAGGGTTCAGGTTTTAAAATATGAATTAGCAGTTTTTCCTTTCATATTCATTTTTTTTAATTACTTCACTTATGTTCAATATAACATAATACCAGGATATTTAGCAATATCTTTTCAGGCATAGTCTGTGTCAATACTTTGGAGGTAGTTTTCTTTGGTGAAAAAAACTCTTCTGATTTTGGGTAGACTTACCCCTTGTTCTATTAAGGCTTATTGTTTTTGCCAATAAGTATAATTGTCCTTATTTTATTTAGGTTACAGCAATACATCTTAATCTTCTTTCTTGTATTTTCTTTAACTGATTAATAATATCCTACCTCAGTAAGTTTACATAAAACACCCACCCAGGGTTTACCCTGATCTGCTCCTTTCATATCCTTTTTCGGTTACCAGGATAGTATCCTCACTTTTTGCTCCTTTAATGTAAGGATTCCAGGCAAAAGCTTGATTTGGTTGTACAATTAGGGATGAATTGGGAGTTGCTATATAATCTCTGGTCTCGTAACCGGTAGCTCCTCCTTGATGGTGAAACTTTCTTATCATATTAACTCTATAACTTTGGCTCCTCCGCTAGGTGCAGTCAAATATACATCCGGATTAATACCGGTAATTTTTTTATATTCTTTTTTAATCTTTTCCTTAAAAAAATCAACATAATCTCTCTTTAGTAAGTTTACAGTACAGCCACCAAATCCAGCTCCAGTCATCCTTGCCCCCAAGACCCCTTCCTGTTTTAAAGCTAAATCAACAAGGAGGTCTAATTCAGCACAACTTACTTCATAATCATTCTTTAGACTTCGGTGGGATTCTATCATCAATTGACCAAATGCAGAAAAATTTCCCTCTCTTAAAGCCTGCACACCAACTTGAACCCGATAATTTTCCGAGATTACATGTCTGGCTCTGCGGGCAATAATTTCAGGTAATTGCGCCTGATATTTTTCGTATTCATCTATGGCAATATCTCTTAAAGCTCGTATCTCACGATTTAATTTATGCTTAAAAAATTCGGTAGCTATTTTACATTCTTCTTTTCTTTTATTATATTCGGAATCAACCAACCCCCTTTGAACCTTAGAATTACAAATTATTATCTGATAATTAGGATCTTTAAGGGGGATTAATTCATAATCATTAGATCTACAATCAATAAAAAGGGCATAATTTTTTTGACCCAAACAGGAAACATATTGGTCCATAATGCCACAAGCTACGCCTACAAAATTATTCTCTGCTCTCCGACAGAGATGAGCCATTTCTAACGGTTTAATCTCTAATGAATTTAATTTTGCCATAGTTAAGGCAGTAACTACCTCTAAGGCGGCAGAAGAACTCAAACCTGCCCTTTGAGGAATATTACTGGTGAAAACAAGATTTACTCCTTGTAAAGGATATCCTGCCTTTTGTATTTCATCCATCACGCCCATCAAATAATTAGCCCAGGACTCTTTTTTAGAAGGAGATAAACTATCTAAAGAAAATGTAATTTTAGTCTTATAAACCAAATCAAAAACTTGAACTAATCGATCCTCTCTTAGTTGACCTAACATAACTATTTTTTTATCAATAGCCACCGGAAGAACAAATCCTTCATTATAGTCAGTATGTTCACCAATCAGATTAACTCTCCCGGGGGCAGAAAAAGCCCCTTTAACTAAACCGGTATCAGTATATTTTTCCTTAAATATCTTCCAGAGTTTATTCAAATCTTGCACAGAAACCTCCTCTTCACCTTACTTTATATCCAATTATGTCTATAATTAATCTTCCCATTAATTTTATTTTAATTTGGTAATCATTAATAGTGAACTATTTCTTTGGGCAATGTATCCCTTAGTTCTTGAGCCTTTTCTTCAGGTAAAGAATTATTAATAAAAGTACCGGCCCCTAATTCACTTCCAGCTAAATACTTAAGTTTGTCTTTAGTGCGATAAGGCGGATAAAATTCAATATGAAAATGGAAATATTTTTTACCTGTCCCATTAGTTGGTTGCTGATGAATAGCCATAATATAAGGAAAAGTAAAACTAAAGAGATTATCAAACTTCATCAATATAGTTTTTAAAATTGCCGCTAAATCAATTTCTTCTTTTTCACTAAAATCATTAAAAGAAGGAAGGTGTTTATTAGCATAAATATGAACTTCATAAGTGTAACAAGCAGAAAAAGGCACCAGTGCGGTAAAAGAATCATTGCTAACAATAATTCGTCTGCCGTCTTTTTTTTCTTCTTCTAAGATTTTACAGAAGAGACATTTACCTTCTTTTTCTAAATATTCTTTACTGGAATTCAGTTCCTGTCCGATAATTGGTGGGATAAAAGGATAAGCATATATCTGCCCATGAGGATGGTGGAGAGTCACTCCTACTTCCTCCCCTTTATTTTCAAAGATAAAGACATAATCGATAAAATCTTTAGCTCCTAACTCCCGATAGCGGTCTCTCCATACCTTTATCAACTTGATATAACGGCTTAAGGGTTTCTCCGACATAATACCATCATGGTCAGAAGTAAATAGAACTACTTCACAAATTCCCTGAGCTTTACCATGTTTAAAAAATTTAGAGTCTTTTTCAATTACTTCTGGTAGATCTTGCTGCAAAGAAGGAAATTTATTTTCAAAAACTACTATATCATAATCTTCGGCCAGTACTTCCGTAGACAAGCCTCCCTTTTTTGTAGGACAGAGGGGACAATAATCTTTCGGAGGTTTATAAGTCCTGTTCTGTCGATGAGTGGCTATTATTATCCATTGCTTCAGGATGGGATTCCATCTCAGCTCTAACATCTTCTACCTCCTCATCTTTATCTTCAGTAAAAGTATAATAAATTAAATAACGTCCATCTTCTTTTTTAATTCTTTTTTTGTGTATCTGCATCAAAATTTTCCTTCCTTATGCCAATTCTGTGTTATTTTTCACAAATTATTTTTAGTTTAAATATTTTAAAAATCCAATAATTAACTTTTTTATATCCTTTAATTATTTCTTTTGTTTTGCTTCTCAAGAATAATTAGTTTACTATCAAAATCACCTTTTAAATTAACTTTCACTCCTATTTCTTCTAAAGCCTTACCGCTTAAAATTATTTTTTTATTTCTATCTTGAAATTTGTATAAAAAATCACTGATAAGCCCTTTTAATTTTACCGGAGGTAATTTTTCTCCAAACTGTTGAGAATGTAGAAATATAAATAGAACAACTTTATTTTTATCCTTGCTTACATATTCAACCGCAACCAAATTCCCCTCCCAGGTTGGCAATAAACGGTATTGATCTCCGTGTTGAATTATTTCTCTTATTTTTTTATATTGCCTTATTTTTTCTTTAGCTAATCTCATCTCAGTTTTAGACCAGTTATTTAAATTTCCACCAACACCCATACTCCCCATCATAGCAACATTAAATCTGTATTCAAGACTTAGTTTCCTATGATTTAACCAATGAGGCGAATCGGTTACCCATGACATCATAATTTTTGGGGTATATGCATAAGAAAATCCTTCTTGAATCTTTAGACGATCAAAGGCATCCGTATTATCACTTACCCAAACCTGGTCTGTCCTTTGTAAAATACCCAAATCAACCCTTCCTCCTCCACCAGAACAAGATTCGAAAATAACTTCCGAATGTTTTTTTCGCAATTTATCTAAAATATGATAAAGACCTTGAACATGGCGAACCCAAATCTCTTGTTGCTGGGATTTAAGGGCTTCAGTCCAGCCTGGTTCACTGAAAGGTCGGTTCATGTCCCACTTAATATATTTTATATTATTATTTAATAATTTATTCATAAAATTATATATATATTCCACAACTTCTTTTTTAGCTAAATTTAAAACAAGCTGATTCCTTGATTCGGAACGAGGACGATTGGGAAAATAATAAACCCAATCCGGATGTAGGTTATATAATTTACTATTCTTATTAACCATTTCCGGTTCAACCCAAAGACCAAAATCTATTCCTAATTTATTCACATAAGAAATCAAACTTGCTAAATCATTGGGAAACTTTTCTTTATTAACATACCAATCACCTAATCCAGCTGTATCATCATTTCTTTCTCCAAACCATCCATCATCAAGTACAAACAATTCAACACCCAAACTAGCCGCTTTTCCAGCTAATTTTTTTTGCCCCTCTTCGCTCACATTAAATTGAGTAGCTTCCCACGAATTATAAAGAACAGGTCTTATTTTATGATTTATATTTCTCGGTAAAATATAATCTAATTGATAATGATGCAATTTGCGGCTGGCATCTCCAAATCCATTAGGGGTATATCCAGCAACAAATTTAGGGGTAATGAAACACTCACCGGGTTTTAATTGCCATGAAAAATCAAAATCATTTATTCCTCCACTAACTTGTAGTCGGCTATAAGAATCTTTCTCAAAAACAATTTTCCAATTTCCACTCCAGGCTAAAATACCGTAATACACCTTTCCAAAGTCCTCATCAGATTGACCGTTATCCACAGCAAACCAGGGGTTAAACTGGTGACTCGTAATTCCTCGACGACTTTCTAATATCTTTTTACCATAACCTAATTCTATCCTCGATAGCTTAATTTCACTGGCCCAGCGACCATACAAATAACTTAACCTATAATTTTGCATATCTGGCAGATGCCATTGAGCAGATAATATTTGTTCAATTTGGACTGATTGGTTCCCTTTATTTTTTATATTAACCCAACGCTCGATTAAATCATATTCCTCGATTAATCGATAGTTTAACTCAACTTCTAAATCATATGTTGAATCAATAAGATAAATAATAAGTGTTTTACACTTATTATCACTATCAATTAGCTTATAATTTTTATATTTTAAAATTAAGTCTCGCACCTGGTCTTCATAGATAACTTTTAATCCGGGTTCTTTATAACGGATTCCACCCCAAGGAGAAAATTCTTCTTTGATTATCTGTTCAAAATTATCAAAAGGAAATTCTTGTTTTACAAGTACTCCAGGATAATCACTAATATAGGGAAATTTTTCTCCCCAATAAAGATGTTGTAAATTTTTATCTTCATCTACTCCTATTACATAAGCTGTATTTTTAGTTTCTAAAAACCACTTTTTTTCATCATTTAATATTTTAATAGACAATTTCCTCGCTCCATCTTCTATACTATAAATTTTTAACTGGTACAATTTCTTCTTGCATCGCTATGTTATTGATTGCAATTTCAATTGGTGGCAATCCATCAACATGGGCTTTTAAACTTATTTCCCCGGGTTCACGACCTGCCTGAACAAATATTGCTCCCCTCCCCGCTTCCAGGCTAAAAGGATTTTCACCAATTAACTTACCGGGACCTGCGATTTCAAAAAAAACAGGATGATGAGATAAATGTAATATTTGACTATTTTTATCTTGTAATTCAATGACAACTCTCACACAATCAGCTCCATCAGCAATTAATTCTGTATAATCGGGCTTCAATACCAATTTATTAGGTCTGCCAAAGGGATAAATTTCATGTTGAGCTACCTCTTTGCCATTTATTTTTCCTATTGCTTTAAGACTGGTAATATTACTTGCCCCCCATTTTGCTGCCCATTCATATAATTTACAATTTTTAAAAATAAAGGGAGAGTGAGGTAAATTTGAATAATTAATTCTATCAGGTTTAGCAGAATTTATATATTTCCCCCCTACGTATAAATCAATTTCATCACAATTACTAAAGATAATAATTTCATCTCCATAGTCTTCATTAAAAGAAGGGGTAAAATACCTGGCTATAAATACAACTTTTTCTATTTCCGGGTCCATTTGACTCTTATAAAAATAAGCCGCAAATTTGGGTAGACGAAAAATATCACATACACCGTGGTAACAGATTCTATCTCCGGAACCAAAATAAGCATGTGTATTATAATCAAAAGCACACCAACCAGATGCTCCTGCTAAATTGTGCATCCCATACTGGCAATTTTGAATCTTTGCATGATATACTGCGTGTTTAATTAAACGCTCTATACTATCGTATGACTTAGTTGGGTACATATGGCCCATATATTCAGTAATCATATAAGAAATATGGTATGGAGATTTTATTTCCCCCTCTAAATTATGTTCAAAATCATTGTAGGTAAATACATCTTCAAGGAATTCACTCTCCCGAAAATTACGAACACCGCAAGTTTTTCTACTACTATCCAAAGAATGAGCAATCCGATTTGTGTCTAAGTAAAAATCATGATCATCCTCAGATTCATTGATCCGAACCCCCCAAAGAAAAATACTTGCATGATTACGGTCACGAACAATCATTTCTTCTACATTCTTTTTGGCTAAATTCTTCCATTCTTCGTCACCTATATATTGCCACCCCGGTATCTCCTCTAATACTAAAAGCCCTATTTCGTCACAACGAGTAAGAAAAGAAGGATTAGCTGGATAATGAGAAGAACGAACAAAATTTACTCCCAGATCGTATTTAAGTATTTCAGCATCCTTCCGTTGACCCCGATCTGGCATAGCTCCGCCCAGGTAAGGAAACATTTGATGGCGATTAAGCCCTCTTAACTTGAAAGGTTCACTATTAATATAAAATTTTCCATCATCTTTAAATTCAAATTTTCTAATACCTATTTTTGTTTTAAAATCATCACAAATTCTATTATCAATTTTAACTTGTATATATACATTATAAAGATAAGGATGATTTGGATGCCACAATTTTGGATTTAATAAAGAAATTTTTTCCTGTTTAATTGTATTTTTACCAGTTTTAATAATCAAAGCTATTTCTTTAGTTATTACTTCCTTATTATCTTCATCTATAAGTTTTGTAATTATTGTAGCTTTTTTATCTTCGTTATATAAATTATTTAATTCAAATTTTGGATAAATTATCGCTAACTTATTAGTTGCTTCCATAACTTCTATAAAAGACCAGCTAACATGTATGCTTTCTACTATCACCAGACGGACATTGCGGTAAATTCCTCCAAAAAGCATATAATCAACTAATCCACCTTCAGGTGGGATATCAGTTCTGCGGGTAGAATCTACTTTAACAGTAATTATATTTTTCCCCTCAAAATTTATATAATCAGTAATATCAAATGAAAAAGAAGTATATCCACCTTTATGCTCCCCAACAAACTCTTCGTTAACATAAACATCAGCGACGCTCATAACTCCATCGAATTCTACAATTATTCTTTTTCCTTTATATTCTTTATTTATATAGAAATTACGGTAATACCAAGAAATAAATTGATAATCTTTTTCCTCAAAATAATGGTGTGGTACAATTTTATTAGAATGTGGTAAATTAACTTTTGCAAGTTTATTATCACCAGGGTGAATATTTTTTGCATTTTCTGTATCTTTATTTAGAAAATACCAATCCGTATTAAAATTTAGGACTTTTCTGTATTTCATTATAAAAATTCCCCTTCTTCTATAAATCATTCTCGATAATTTATTTTTTATCCTTTAACGCTTACAGCTACTAAACCTTCAATAAAATATTTAATGTATTTTAAAGTATTAGTTGCTGCTTATTAGAATTATTTTTCTTATTATCTCTCCTTATCATTGTTTTAGTGATGAACCTAACATGCCTTGTACGAAATACTTCTGGAATCCGAAGAATACGATTATTACAGGCAAGGTAGCAATAACTATTGCGGTCATAATAACTCCGTATTCTGGAAAATATGCAGATGACATCGAGGATATCATTAAGGTAATCGTCTTCTGTTTATCCGTCTGCAGAATAATGAGAGGCCACAAATAAGCATTCCAGCTTGCCATAAAAGAATAAATAGCAGCAGCTGCGTAGCTAGATTTCATTGATGGTATAAAAATGGAAAAGAATATACGGAATTCTCCTGCCCCATCCACACGTGCTGCTTGAATGATCTCATACGGGAAAGCTTTAAAGCTCTGTCGCAAGAAAAATATAATGAAAACGGATGCAATCGAAGTCAATACCAATCCACTATGCGTATTGAGCAAATGCATTTTTACAATAAGCCGAAACAGAGGTATCATAAGGGCTATAAACGGAACCATCATAAACAGTATCATAATGCCATATACTTTTTCACGTGCAGGAGAGGAATATATTTGAAAGCCGTATGCTGCCATCGATGATACAATTAAGATGCCTAACACAGTGAATCCTGTTACTTTCAGGGAATTGAGCAGTATTCTGACCATATCATAGGTAGTAAACAAGGTAGTAATATTGCTTAACATTTGATTACCAAAAGTCATTTTGCCTTTTATGACGTCTACTGCACTATTCGTCATACCCGCAACCATCCAATAAAAGGGAAACACTGATGCGATAAACGCAAATACAAGAAAAACATATACCAAAACTCTATTTATGCTGTAATTTTTTTTCATTTTTTATCACCCATTAATTTAAATTGAATTATAGACAATAGCGCTACAATTAGAACAATTGCATATGAGACTGTAGCTGCGTATCCAAAGTTTGGCATATACTTGAAGCATAAATTATAAACATATACAGACAAGGTTAATAGTGAATTGCCCGGACCAATAGTTGCAGAAGTGACACCACCTTGTGAAAGATTCATCGGTTCGTCAAACAATTGTAATGTACCTATTGTCGACATAATTGCTGTAAACAGAATCAAAGGTTTTAGCAAGGGTATGGTGATATAAAAAAATTGTTTTACTTTATTCGCGCCATCAATTTTCGCTGCTTCATATATTTCATTCGGTATATTTTGTAATGCTGATAGATAGAAAATCATATTATATCCAGTCCATCTCCATGTCAAGCCAATGATTAACGTTACTTTAGCCCAAAAAGGATCGAGTAGCCAGGGAATAGGCGATTTGATAATATGCACGCTTAGCAGTACACCATTGATAAATCCATCAAGGGAAAACATCATTTTGAAAAGAATGGTGTATGCAATCAATGATGTTACAGCCGGCAGGAAAAAGGCCGTTCTAAAAAGGCCTCTATACTTTATTGTTTTGTCGTTTAAAATAGTTGCAAGTATAAGGGCTAAAAATAACATTATCGGAACTTGAATAAGGAAAAAAGTTAATGTATTTTTTAAAGCCAATATAAACACAGAGTCTTGAAAAAGTTTTACATAATTGCCAAAACCAACAAATTTATGTACAATACCTTTTGATGACATAGTGGACAAATAAAGGGAATAAACGATGGGATAAAACAAAAGAATTCCAAGTAATATCAATGCCAAAGATATAAACAGCCATCCATACTTGTCCCTTGGTTTTATGAATGACCTGCTTATGCTTTTCTCCGTCATAAAATTTTCACCTCTTCTTTTAAGGAAGATTTGTTTTTTTCATTGTATTATAAGACTTCGTATTAAACAATATTTATTTTAAAAGAGGAATAATACAAGTATTTAGCCAAGTATTATTCCTCTTCTTTTTATTAATCAGCCTTATTGATAAATAAAATGTTTATTCTATCTTTTAATCTGATTTTTCAACTGTTCTTCTGCTTTTTCTAATGCATCCTCAATCGAAATTTTCCCTGAATATACATCCGGCATTACTGTAAATATCGCTGCATCTGCTTCATAGGTATATATTCCATAGTTTATTACAGGTATTGCCTTTATCCATCCTGAGAAGTCTGTGTAGACTTTTTGTCCACTGAAAAATTCATCTTCCTTGGTGTAAGCAGCCCCACCCTGGGCTGGCAAATATGTACCAACAGCTCCCCTGTCCGTCAAGATTTTCTGGTAGAAATCGATATCACCTGCATAAATCTTATTAAGAAAGTCTATTGCAAGATCCTTGTTCTCTGAATTTTCAAGTACATACCAGCTTGATCCGCCAAGATTAGAAGCATTGACTGCACCGGCTATATTTAAGCGAGGCGTGGTAGCCACTTTCCATTTGCCTGATGAGGCTTCATCCGCTTTCACGGAGCCTATAATCCATA
>Ga0207996_1000836_pt1 | contig 24594 bp, 24 predicted proteins | sample AntAceMetag02UKG_FD_184773 | JGI IMG/M metagenome (GOLD analysis project Ga0207996, IMG submission 184773) | Saline lake microbial communities from Ace Lake, Antarctica - Antarctic Ace Lake Metagenome 02UKG (SPAdes) (version 2) | ecosystem: Environmental > Aquatic > Non-marine Saline and...
ACTTCATCGAATACATCTTGCATGGATGCTTTCTCAACCAATTCTTTTAAAGCCGGCAGATCTTTATCAAATTTTTTGCCCGATAAAAATCTGTCCTTGATAAAGGTTATAAAACCTGGACTACCCGATATCCCACTGAGATGATGGCATCGAGGTTATAGAAATTGGTATTGTAATTTTTACCATCAGCGGCAGTTGTTCGGAATTTCCGAATAACTGAAACCTGCTCAAGTTCGACACTGGAAAAAATGTTTTTCAGATGCTCATTGATGGTGGGGACAGCAACGTCGAACAATTGCGCCATCAGCTTCTGTGTCATCCGATCCGGGCTTTTTTACATTCAGGGTGTAGGCGGTTGGGTCGGCGAAAGCGTCGATATTGAGCAGCGACTGACCGCCTCTGGTCTCGACATCCAGCAGGTAGTGGAGCATGTAGTCTTCACGCAATGATGGATTGGATTGCAGCAATTTTGGCCTTTAATTCCTTCTTGCGTGTATCGTCGGCCTGCCCAAAGGCATCTTCCACGATTTTCAGCAAGTCTTTTTCGATGAATTCCAGAATCTGCTCTGACTTGGCGTGCATGATACGGTAGAAACCGAAATCCAGGTCGGGCTGATCGAGCTGAAAGAGTTCCCGTAATTTCTTTATTAATCGTTTTCTTAATTGTTCCGCTGAAGGCATGTTTCCTTCTCCTGATTTGACGGATTTTCTTTGTCTGTGGTCCATTTCAAGGGGTTATCTGTGATGTATTGCCGAATACGTCCTAAATCATCATCGTTCCGTACAATATGTTCATAATAGTTCCGTTGCCATAATTTTATACCGGATGTGCGATGTAATCGGTTGATGTATTTGGCCGTAACCATTTTAAATCGACCAATTAATTTGGGTAATGTCATATTGCGCCGTTGTTTTCGGTTCTGTAGGGGCAATTCATGATGTAGGGGCAATTCATGAATTGCCCCTACATCATGAATTGCCCCACCACGGTGACTCGATTTGTCAATGTGATCAGTAATAACGACAATGCCATGAAAATGGTTTGGCATAATTATAAAATGATCCAATTCCACATGTGGATAATGATTTGGTAAATCATTCCACACATTTTGAACAAAACATCCAGCATCATTTAACACCATTTCTCCATCAACAATATCGCCGAACAGGCATTCCCTGTTTTGTATACAAACAGTCACGAAATACGCACCCGCCTGCGAATAATCATATCCCCGCAAACGGATAGATTTGCGATGATGTGCGGCAGGATTGTATTTCATATCACTTTCCACCGAATCGTGAAGACCGGTGTGGATGTTTTTTCTGTTGCATGGTAGTCCGTTATCATTTGTTCGAGTCTTTTTTTGTATTCTCCGCAGCACTGCCGGCTTCGACCCATGCATCAACCTGATCCTTTTTAAATTTCCAGAGACGCCCCATGCGATGGGCCGGCATGCCATATTTATCAATCCATTTATAAACAGTATCATTGCTGACACCGAGGTGCTTGCATATCTCGCTTATGGATAACCAGCGGTTTTCCATCTCGGTCATTTTTTAATTTCCTCACATCTCGGGTTTATAAATGCGCCCGCCAGAGGCGAAATAGGAGGGGATAAGTATAGTTTTTTTCAAGTAAAAAATCAACCGATCTTTGCCGATTTAAGCCGATTACCTCCTGACGCAGACGATATCAGACGTTTTGTTCTGCTCATTTTTCTTCAATAGATTGCTGTGGTTTTTCGATATCTTCAGTTTCGGCAATCTCCGTCACTGTTCGTGGAAGCGGCCTTTTCACCGGCACCCCGAGCTCGGAGAACCTGCTTGCCTGGTTGATTACGTTCCCCTTGCCGCGCACCAGGCGATTCATTGCCTCCTCGTAAGTACACTGTGTGGTATCGAGCTGTTTCCCCAGCTTTTCCATGCTTTCTACAAAAAGCCGCAGTTTGTCGTAAATTGCACTTGCTCTATGGAAAATTGCCTGGGCATTTCTGTTTTGCCGTTCGTAGCGCCAGATGTTCTCGATGGTCTTGAGGGTGGCCAGCAGAGTTGATGGCGTAACCACAATGATTTTTTTTTCAAAGGCATAGGAATAAAGAGTCATGTCCCCCCTGAAAGCCGCAACAAAAGCCGCCTCCACGGGCATGAACATCAGGACAAAATCAAGACTGCGAAGCCCCTTCAGCGCCGAATAATCCTTTCTGCTGAGTCCTTTTATATGGGCACGGACAGATGCCATATGTTCAGACAGAGCCTTTTTTTGCACGCTGCCTTCCTCTGCCCTCGCGTACCGCTCATAGGCAACCAGCGACACCTTGGCGTCAACCACCACATCTTTTTCTTCCGGCAGGTGGACGATCACATCCGGTTTGAGCAATTTGCCGTTCGCGTCTCTGAAACCGCCCTGGGTCTCGTATTCGACACCTTTTCGAAGGCCCGACTGTTCCAGTACCCGTTCCAGGATCAGCTCACCCCAGGTTCCCATGGCCTTCTTGTCGCCTTTGAGGGCCCGGGTCAGGTTGATGGCTTCCTGATTGATCTGCTGATTCAGGTCACGCAGGATTTCGATTTCCTTTTTGAGCGAGGCCCGCTGTCCGGCTTCGTGTACATAGACGGTATCCACCTTTTGTCTGAACTCGTTGAGCTGCTCACGAAAAGGATCTAAAAGGCCCTTGAGCCCCGCCCTGCTCTGCTCACTGAACGATTTTCCCTTCTCCTCCAGGATCTCCTGGGCAAGTACCCGGAACTGGTTGGTCAGTTCGCTTTTTGCCTCATCCAGCAGCGCCAGTTTTTCTTCGGCCTGTTTTCTCTCCTGCTCCATCTGTGTCTGGAGCCGGCTCTCTACCGATTTCCGGTTTGAAAGCTGCTCCTTGAGATCGTCAATGGTCCTCTCTCGCAGGTCAAGTTTTTTATTGACGTTCATTAGATTGGCAGTGCGTTCCTTTTCCCGGGCCAAATCAGCAGTGAATGTGCGCAACTCTTTTTCGAGCTCCCGATATTGTTTCTCGGATTGTGAAAGATCCTCCTTGATCTCGCTCATCGAATTGTTTTTCTGCTGCTCCACAGCCAGATTTTTTTCCAGCCGGCTGCAATCGTCTTTAAGCTGTTTTTCCTGCGCCGTAATGTCCGACAACCGGCTTTCAAGTAGACGGATCACCTCATCCCGTTCGGTAGCGATAGTATTCAGCTGCTTAATTTCCGGCTCTCTGGCCGCTTTCCCGGCGTTATGGGCTTTGGAAATCATCGGCCGCATGATCAACCAGACAATCATCGCGCTAGCCAGAAATGATAATGAAATCGCAAGTAGTACTCCGGATTCAAAGAACACGATAAAACTCCTTTTGAGAAAAAGCATCATAGGTAGTAGTGATCTGCATGTTTTTTACCCCTGCGCCCACCGCATTGTCAATCCTGAGTTGTTCCAGCAAGACACCATATGCCTATTATTTTTTTAAAAACGTCCATGAACAGCGTATCCGAAAGAATCAAGCAAAAATTGCCTTCCAGCTTCACCATTGATTCCCCCAAGTATTTATGTTAGTAAATCATGGCGTTAGGATCTCACCTGATGTAGCATGAAATTTACGAATTTAATTTTGTCAATCCGGCATTTAAATCCTGCAACACGAAGGCAAATGGCCCGGAGGTGCAAGCAAAGATGGAATCCAACCAGATAAGCATTCCCCAAAAAAGTCGGCCCCGAGAAGAAGTCCTTGATGCCATGCGATCGTTCGGCCAGGAAGACCCTGATTATAAAAGCGGCAAAATCTGGAGTCTGGTCTACTACCTGGGCGAGGAATATACACAGTTTTTAAAAGACGCCCACGGCATGTTTTTTTCCGCTAACGGCTTAAATCCCATGGCTTTCAAAAGCTTAAAGCGCTTTGAGTCCGAGGTCATCCGCATGACCGCCACGCTGCTGCACGGTGATGAAAACGTCTGCGGCACCATGACGGCCGGAGGTACGGAAAGCTGCCTCCTGGCAGTCAAAACATACCGCGACCTGGCAAAAAGCAAACGATTGCCTGTCGGAAAGCCGGAGATGATCCTTCCGGAATCGGCCCATGTGGCATGGGAAAAGGGTGCAAAATACTTTGGCGTCAAGGCGGTCCATGCACCCTTGGATAAAAATTTCTGTGTTGATGTGAATGCTGTAAAAAGAAAAATAAACCGCCGCACCATCATGATCCTCGGCTCCGCGCCTCAATATCCCCAAGGCATGATCGACCCCATCGAAGATCTTGGAAAACTCGCGGAGGAAAAAAATATTCCTCTCCACGTAGACGCCTGTGTGGGGGGTTATCTTCTGCCGTTTGTCGAACAACTCGGCCACCGGGTTCCGCTGTTTGATTTCCGGGTACCAGGCGTAACGTCCATATCCGCCGATACTCACAAATACGGTTATGCAGCCAAAGGTGCATCCACCATTTTATATCGCAATATCGATTATCTGAAACACCAGATATTTGTTTACGAAAACTGGCCCGGCGGCGTTTTCGCGTCACCGGCCATCCTCGGCACCCGGCCCGGCGGCAGCATTGCAGCGGCCTGGGCTGCCATGCAGGCCATGGGCCAGGAGGGGTATCTTGAAAATGCCCGGGCCATCATGAAAACCACCCGCCGCCTGATAGACGGGGTCAATCGTATTAATGGCCTGAAGGTGCTGGGAGACCCGCCCATGAGCCTTTTTGCCTTTCATTCCACGGACAAAAAGGTGAATATCTATGCCGTAGGTGACCGCATGGAGAAAAATGGCTGGCATATCGACCGTCAGCAAAGACCCGAATGCCTGCACGCCATGGTCACGCCCCTGCATTCGGATGTGGCTTCACGCTATCTCACCGATCTGGCCGAGGCAGTCGAGCATGTCCGGCTTCACCCGGAACTGGCCATGCAGGGTGCAGCCGCCATGTATGGCATGATCGCCAATGTGCCTCTGCGGGGTATGATCCGCAAAGAGGTACTGAAGATGATGACGGATATGTACGGCCCTGCCGGGAAAATGCCGGACCTGGCAAACAGTGAACTTCCCGAAGACACAGGAGATGCGATCGGGCAAAAGACGAATTGGGCCCAAAAAGCGGCCATGGCCTTTGTAAGATTGAAACGGAAATTCGGGCGGTAAGCCGGAAATTAAAGAAAATAGAATAGAGGATAGGGGATAGAAGACAGAGGGCAGAGATCGGAAGTCAGAGGTCGGAGATTGCCGGAATACCTTATTATTTTGAATTGCCGGTCGAGCGCTTCACGGATTTACGGAGAGAGACCGCCAGCGGCAGGGTAAGCAGGGCCGTGGCGCCAATGACCATAATCGTAAATCGAATGTCAAACCGGTCGCTGAGATTGCCGAAAATCATAGGTGCCATGGCACCGCCGGCAATCACGAAGGTATAGAAAAGGCCGAATACGCGGCTCAGCCGCTGAGGGGCGACAAAATCAGCCACCGTTCCGTAGAATACGGAAGATGTGCCGTTAAGGGCCGCACCCAGAATTGGCAGAAAAATAAATATCCCTTTCAGCGGCAGGCACAGCAATAGAAAAATACCCCCGGCCGTAATCCCTTCGGTGATTAAAACCGTGGGGATGATTCCCAGCCGTTCGGCAATAAGCCCGCATATAAATTTTCCGGCAGCCCCTCCGATAAAGGCAAGGGAGAGTGCAAAACCGGTGGATTCCACCGGCAGCCCCTGCGAAATCAGAAAAAACGGCAGCAGCGTAAACAGGCCGGTGCGGACAGCCGTGTCCAGCATCCCCATGGCCGAAAGCAGTGAAAACCCCAGTCGGTCTTCGATGCCCCAGCCTTTTATTAAGGCATTTTCCCTGCGGGCTTTAATTTTATCGGGTGCATCCCCGGCGTGTAATTTTTGTAAGGCAAAGCCGGAAATAAACATTACCAGGATACCGACAAAACCAAAAATAACCCCCACCATACGCCAGTCCACCACGGTTAAAGCCAGGGCCGCCAAAGCCGGAAACGTAAATTTCCCCACATCTCCCGAAAAATTAAAGGTGCCCAAAGCCGCCCGCCGCCCGCCATGCTGATAGGCCCGGGAAACCATTGAAGAGGAGAGAGGATGATGTACACCCCCGGCAAAACCGCTGATCAACAGGAGAACCAGTAAAGAGAAAAAACCGGTAGCCAGACCAACGGCCATAAAACTGACGGCGGTGACCATCGTGCCCGCGATCAGGAGGAAACGCTCACCGAAGCGCTCGGACAGAAACCCCGCCGGAATCTGAAAAAGGGCCATGGCCCCCTCAAAGCACGTAATGAAAAGCCCGACCTGGGTCAGGCTGAGATCAAAGGCAATCTGCCACAGGGGTAGAAAAACAAATAATCCATCGGCGATTCCATCACAAAAAAAATGGAATGAGCAGCCGCAGGCAAGCACTTTGCCGCGATGACCCGGCCTGATCTTGAACAGTGCCATCTTTTCCCGCCTTAAAGACCCTTAGAATATTCGATTTGTAATATTATACCCAAAAGCTTTTGCAGAGCTAATCCAACAGGGGCGGTTTGTCAAGTAGAAGAAACGTCTACCCCGGGGCAGGCCCATTTGTAAAGTGACACTTCGTTTTACAAATATCAAATGCGTTTGCTCTGGGATCTGCCACGGCTAAAAAATCCATATTTTGACAATTAGAATTTACACGGGTATAAATGGGGAAAGTGTTTCAGCGCTGAGTTCTAATTTTTTGTTTTTTATGTCCAAAACAGTGCGAGGGAACCCGCTAAAACTGAATAGTGAAAATTGAATAATGAATAATGAAGGTATTCTATCGATTTTAATCCGCAGATTACAATGTCTTCTATTGATTTTATATATACAAAGACAGATCGGAGCGATACCATAAATATTCAATCGCAATCGTCAATCTGGTTCCGGTTAATCCGGATTGAGATCATGTAATGAGGTATCCACCTCTGAGCCTCTGAAGACTGCGGGAGGAAGCCATGTCATCCAGAAAGAGTGTCGGCCTTGTCTTGGGCAGCGGATCATCGCGCGGCTGGGCCCATATCGGGGCGATTGAAGCCCTTGAAGAAGAAAACATTTTCATTGATTACATTGCCGGATGCAGTGTAGGCGCCTATGTCGGTGCCATCTATGCCAGTGGAAGCCTCAAAAGTTTAAAGGATTTTGTCCTCCGAATGGACGGGAAAAAAGTTTTTTCCTATTTTGATGTGGTTTTCCCGAGATCCGGGTTTTTAAATGGGACCAAAAAAGTAAAAGAGCTTTTTTCCATGCATACCGATGTTGAAGATTTTTCTCAACTGAGCATCCCCGTGATGATGGTGGCTACGGACTTGGAAACCGGTGATAAAGTGGTTTTAAGATCCGGGAATCTTTTGCATGCCCTCCGGGCCACCATGTCCATGCCAGGCCTCTTTGCACCGGCCAACGTCAAGGGGCGATGGCTGGTGGACGGCGGTCTGGTGGACCCGGTACCGGTGGGCATTGCCAGGGCACTGGGACCTGATGTGGTGATCGCGGTGGACCTTAACAGCGGCCTCATCTCGCGCAAAGACAGAAAAAGAAACCACAAAAAAAAATCCGGTATGGACAAAAACGATGATGACCGCCATGAATATAAAAATGAATTGATCAAAAAAATGGCGGATTATTATGAAAACGCAGGCCTGAATCTGAAACATAAAATTAATGAACTGCTCCGAAAAGAGTCATCCGTTCCGGATATCATGGAAACGGTAACCACTTCCATCGGCATCATGCAGGAGCGGATGACCCGCATCAATCTTGCGGTGGAACCGCCGGATATATTAATACAACCGCGTCTGGGAGAGTTGAAGATGATGGATTTCGATCATGTCGAGCATGCCATTGAAGAGGGGTATTCAGGTGTTAAACGGCAAATGGAAGATATCAGGACACTGCTGGAACCGGACAGAGAATAGAGGACGGATGCATGAGGTCTGAGGCCGGAAAGCAGGACGAGGAAAGAGGAAAGGAAAAAAGGGGTGGTTGGACGGATGAACGATTGGATGAAAGACGGAGAATAGAGACTTCAGCCCGTCGTTTTTTTCAAGGCGATAGCTGCAACATACTCTGAATCAAAGGCAAACACTGCCGCATAAAAGGGATCTATTGATGGAAGGAAACATTCGCAGGGATATAAAGCCCGGAATCAAAGTGGACATCGTGCTGAAAAAAGACCAGCGCACCGGAATACTGACCCGGGGCATTATCAAGAATATACTCACCAAATCGGCCAGCCACCCCCACGGCATCAAGGTCCGTCTGGAAGATGGACAGGTGGGCAGAGTTCAAAAAATTTTAACCTAAACCGGCAAGCAAGAACCAAATTGAATACTGAAAAGTGAGAATTTCAGTATTTAGATACACCCCAAAAAACCATGGGCCCGTCTTTAAAAAAATCAGTCCGAGTGCTTTTTTTTATCGTGCTGCTCATCTGCATGACGGGCAGTGCATTGCTCGTGATCCAGGCCCTTTTACCCGGTTTAATAGAATCAAGACTGCTGCCTGAACTGTCCGGCCGTATGGGAATCCCCAATCTTGACTGCCGCATCATTCACATCGGATTGACCGGTGCTGATCTCGGGCCGGTGACAACGGGTTCATCCGGGACACCCGCCATCTCCATTGATACCCTGCGGGTCGAATATGGGCTCTTTGAACTTTTCAACGGCAGGGTTCAAAATGTACGCTTAAACGGCGTCCGTTTACAATGTACTTTACATAACGGGATTTTCTCCTTTCCGGGACTGGATTTTAAATCCATGGGGGGCCGGGGGCAACCGAAATCCGGCACCGACAACGGCACCAGGGTTTTTCCGGCTGAACACATCCAGATGCGCAGTGCCGTCATGGTCCTCACCTGGCAGGACACGCTTTACAGAATCCCTTTTGAACTCGATCTGCGCCCGGAGGAAGACAACCCGGGCAAAATACAGGGACTGCTGCGGTTCTATCCCCGGGGCCAGGCCCTTGACCTGGCCATCAGTGCGGACCTTGATAATAGAAAAAAGGCCGCATTCACCCTGCAAGGAAAGGACATCGACCTTGGGCGGTTTGCAGATATCAGCCGGAGGATTCCAGGGCTTGGCCTGAACGGCAATGTGGATATCAAGGCAAGTGCCGACATTGCCGTTTCCCCCTTTTTAATAAATACCCTGAATGCTGAGGTGATCTGGGAAAATGGCAGCGCAACCCTGCCAAACCTGAAAATAGCCACCCGGTCTCCTTCAGACACCGCTCCTGAACATGTAAAAATTAATTTGAACAAAAAAAATAAAAGCAAATGGCACCTCAGTGCGAATCATTTTAATATTGTCTCCCCTGCTCTAATAAAACTGTCCGACATCTCTTTTTCACTGGATACAAGGGGCAAAAAATATATGGCCGCAGGCCATTTTAGGTCCGAATTTACAAAAAACAGCGGCCCGGTGACCCTGGCAGCCCCCGTTAAAACCCTCTGGGATGTTCTGGCCGACGTTGAAAAAAATGGAGACTGGTCAGCCCAAATTGCAAATACCATTTTACCATCGTCAGTGGGCTGTTTTTTCGAAACCGGAAAAACAAGTTTGAGCACTGCGCTGCCGCTCCTGACGATATCAGGTGCCGGTACCCGTCACAGCGGCGATGCCACCTGGCAGCTGTCCTTAAAGGAGCTCTCGCTTAAAAATCCCGATGCCGGGATTGAATGCCCTGCTGTGCAGATAAAAGGTCGCATCGCCTTCAATCAAACCGAGGGGAAAACCCACCTGACAGCCACTGCAGATGTCGATATGCCCCAGACCCGCATCAGCAGTCAAAAAGATCAAGACCAGACGCATCAAACCCAAAAACACCAAATCCATCTGCCCCGGCTTCATGTTTCAGGCGAGATCCAAAAAAAAGGATCGGACAAACCGCATTTTAAAGGGTTGCTGAAATTTTCTAAAGCAACGCTTGATTTTATGGAGCCCCATATCCGATTGCTGGGCATCACAGGCAACCTCCCATTTGAATGGCCCGCGGCAAAATCTGAACGCAATGGCAGTTTTTCCATCTCGGAGATCTTATACCGTAATCAATCCCTGGGGACACTGAAAGGGTCGATCCGTCAAAAAGAAACAGGTGCCGTCTTTTCCACAGTCCATAGCAATTCACTTCTGCCCGGTCTAAAATTTTTTGCCTCCGGCCGGTGGCACCTGGAACCTGAAAAAGACCGCCCCCTTTTCGAAATTAATGTCACCGTTCCGGACTGGCACCCGACCCTTGGAATTGATCTGGGTAAAATTCTACCCGGGGCCAAAGGGATCGTGGCAGGCGGCCATCTGTCAGCCAAAGGGAAACTCTTTGTCGCTTCTTCCGGCCTGAAGGGATCGGCTGCACTTGTTCTGAAACAGGGTTTTGTACGAATCGATGCAAAAAAAATGGCCATGGATGGCATCGATTTGGCCCTTTCTTTTCCCGAACTGCCGTCCGTCAGAAGCAATGCAGGACAGTCGTTTGAATTCAAGCGAGCCGTTTTTGGCGACATTACGGTTAACCATGGGAAAATAGTGTTTCAAATAGAGCCCGGCAATACCCTGCTCATTGAAAAAGGCACCTTTGCATGGTGCGGCGGAAATATTGATGCCCAATCTTTGAGAATATCCCCCGGCACCAGCAGTTACCAGTTTATCCTCTATTGTGACCGGTTACAGATAACACGACTGCTGGAACAGCTGTGTGCAGTGGCCGCTGAGGGCACAGGGACGGTCAACGGCCGAATTCCCCTGGAATACGAAAACGGGAACCTGCACTTTGGAGATGGTTTTTTGTACTCCACCCCGGGTGATGGGGGCCGCATCAAACTCAGTAACACAGACATGCTCACCGCCGGCCTGCCCGTTGACACGCCCCAGTTTGCGCAGCTGGATCTGGCCAGAGAGGCCCTCAAGGACTATGAATATAAATGGGCCAAATTAGGGTTGAATTCCCGGGGCCAGACCCTTTTCTTACGACTCCAGTTTGATGGCAAGCCCATGGCGACATTGCCGTTTATATACAAAAAAGAACTGGGGCGGTTTGCAAGGGTCGATGCCAAAAGCAAGGGGTCTTTGTTTCAGGGCATCAGCCTTGACGTCAACCTGCAGCTTCCCTTGAATCAGATTTTGCGCTATAAGGATAATGTCGGGATGTTTGATTAATTCACCCTAAAGGGCATCGGGTTCGCGCAAAAATCAGTTCCCAATTTTCTAAACGACCCCATAGCTTACGGACATGCCCATAAACTATTACAAAAAAAAGGAAACCTACCATGAAAAAAAAGAGCGGCTATCTGATGGCTGCGCTGCTGGCAATGTTTTTATTTTCATGCAGCACCCGTCATGCAGTGGCGGTAGCACCGGTGGAGATCAAGCCGATCCATATTACCATAGACGTGAATATCAAGGTGGACAAGGCCCTGGATGACTTTTTCGGAGATATTGACCAGACCGGTGATGACACCGGCCAGCCGGCCGATACGCAGAATTAGGGGCCCGGCGCTTTAAAAAATACAGGGAGATAAAAAAATGACGATAAAAAAATTTCATGGGATAACCGCCATCATCCTCACCGCAGTTTTCATTCTTGGCACCAACGGCTTTGCCGGCGGTATCAAGGAGCGCATGAAGGCCAGGCTACCGCAAATCAATGCCCTTAAGGCAGAGGGCAGCATCGGCGAAAACAACCGGGGATATCTGGATTTTATGAGCACCCAAAAGCCCCAAGCAAAGCTAGTGGCATCTGAAAACAAAGACCGGGAAACGGTCTACAAGGTCATTGCCAAAAAAAAAGGCAGCACGACTGAAAACGTCGGCCGCCGCAGGGCCATCAAAATTTACGCCACCGCCAAACCCGGGCACTGGCTCCAGGACGATAAGGGAAGCTGGTATCAAAAATAGCAGCCCGCAACCATTTAAACCCTGAACTTGTAAATAGCTATAAAAAAAAGGGAAACTTTTTTTATAAAGCTTCCCTTTTTGCAACTTGTTTTTTTAGCTTATCTGCTATTTTCTATTGCCATATTCCGAATAGGTCATGGCAACGGTACGGTATACGATATGTGCCAGCTTGGTAAACGGCACATAGACAAACAGGGACCAGACAAACACCAGATGGACAAAATAAAGGAAATAGGAGATACCGGCCAGACCGCCCAGCCGGGTCATTTCCGTCAACATGCCGCTAAGACCCAGAGCCAGGGCGAGTCCTATCAAAAACCAGTCCTTATAGGTTGATACCTGATCCTCTTTCTTGGCCAGGCGGTTTTTAATCATCAAGCTGCTGCCGATAACCAGGGACACGCCGGCAATATTGGCAAGCCATTTAACCGGATTCATCTGTGAATAGGGTCCGTGGCCCTGGAACACGTACAGGACAACAAAGAAAATAGAAGTGACGATAAACAGGCCGATAAAACCGAAGAACACCATCATATGAGCAGTGGAACGATCCCTGTTTTCGCTGCACTCGTTAAACTTTTCATGTTTAAGGATGGTGGGAATAATCCTGAAAAGGGCCTGGATAAATCCCACCGGATCAATGGTCTTCTTGTCCGTTTTACCCTCGGCCAGGGCATCGGCATGGATATCAGCCAGAAACCGCTTCAGTCCCAGCCCGAAAATCGCAATGGCCCAGAATGAGGCCGGAATCATCATCAAATCCACCAGCCAGCTCGAAAAAAAGTGGGCATGCACGATTTCATCACCACCGGGAGCAAAATTCAGCCAGTTAACGCCGAACAGCTTCAGAATCAGACCCGTTACTATGAATAAAACCGTCGGAATTGCCAGCAATACCGGCAGCTTTTTGGGGTCATTGACCGCCTTGCTAAGAACCTTTGGGGCCGCATATTCGGTAATGGCATATTGGCGAATTGCCGCCAGCACATCACCGGGTTTGGCGCCCCGGGGGCACAGGGTGGAGCAGTCGCCGCAGTTGTGGCACAGCCAGATATCACCATTGCCCACCAGCTTGTCCTTGAGGCCCCAGGATGCGGCGATCATTTCCTTTCTGGGAAACGGTTTGTTATCCGGGGAAATCGGACAGACCACCGAACATGTTGCACACTGGAAGCATTTTTTCAAATCTCCACCACCCAACCCGGCAATCTCTTTAATAAAACCTAAATCAGGCTCAACCAAGTATTTATCCGTCATATTATATCTCCTCTTATATTGAAGATTGAAAAAGTAATCTTCAATCTTCAATTACTAGAATCCTTTAAACGGGTTCGGCCCAAGCTCTTCAACCATTTCAACAAACTCATTAATCATATTGGGAAGTTTGTCATAATCATCGATTGCGACTTCGAATTGAGCTACCCGCTCTTCTTCCAAGGCCAGGCTTGATAGAGCTTCACCTATTTTTTTCATTCTTATTTCTGCCAGTTCACTCCCTTTTACAAAATGGCACTGATAATCATCGCCGTGTTTGCAGCCCAGAAGGAAAATACCGTCCATACCTTTGGCAAGCGCATCTTTAATCCATACAACGTTTACCGACCCAAGGCATCTTACCGGAACGAAACGAACCTCTGCTGAATAGCTGAGCCTGTTCAGCCCGACAATGTCCAGCGCAGGGTAAGCATCATTTTCACAAACAAGCCCGACAATCCTAACGGGCGGTTCATCATAATCGTCCTCTGACGGCACCTCAATGGATTTGATCATAGATCCGACACTGTCGATACTGTAATCAGTGAATCCGATAATTCGCTCGGGGCATGCCCCCATACAGGTGCCGCAGCGTCTGCACCGTGTCGGATTCACCTTGGGAGTTCCTTTTTCATCATCATCGAGCGCACCGAAGGGGCATTCCTCGGTGCATCGTTTACATTGCGTACATCTTTGGAAGAAAAAGTCGGGTATTGTCATATCACCGGATCTGGGGTGTACGGAAACACCCCTGTTTGTTGATTCGATGCATTGAATAGCCTTTAAGGCAGCACCTGTAGCGTCTTCAACAGACTCTTCTATGGTCATATTACGCCGGACGCATCCTGCAGCATAAATGCCTGTTCTCTGGGTTTCATAGGGAAAGCATATAAAATTCGAGTCACAATACCCGTTAAAAAGATCGATATCACGAAAAGCCGGTCCCTGCCGGTAAGCCAGGTTGACTACAGGGTCATCCACAGTAACCGGGACCATCCCTGTCGCCAGAACTACCATATCCGCCTTGACCTTGATCTTTTCACCCAGCAATGTATTATCGGCTTCAACAATCATGTCGTCCCCATTCTTGGAAACACTGATCACTTCACCTTTGGTCAGAAAGATACCGACATCCTCCTGAATGTTCCTGTAAAAGTTCTCCGAAAGACCAGGCGTCCGCATGTGCTGATAGAAGATATAGGCCTTGCCGTCATCATAATCTTCACGGATATATTTTGCCTGCTTTAGCGCAACCAGGCTGGTGACCGAACCGGCAAAATCAAAGTCACTGTCATCGTCGCCTTTGCCGGGGCTTTGTATAAAAACAACAGATTTGGCTTCTTTTCCGTCAGATGGCCGTGCTATCTTTCCTTCAGCAGCCATTTCCTCGAACTGGTGATTGGTCACAACATCAGGCAAATCTCCAAAACCGAGGTGTGCAAATTCATCTTTTTCAGGTTCATAAGGCCGCCATCCGGCAGCAAGAACAACAGCTCCGAATTTCTCTCCATCAGGATCGATGGTCAGAATGTCTTCCCTGCCTTTGTTAAATTCCATGAACAACTCGTGCTGCTTTTCAGCATCAAGCGTATTACCTTTTTCATCCAGTTTCATTTCCTCAGGCAAAGGAAATGGTACGTCAAACTGTATCTTTTCTCCGGGTTTTTTGAATGTTACCATGAAATCACCCGGTTGACCGGCAATACGGGCAACCACAGTACCCGTCTTAATTATTATATTCGGATAGGCTTCAATCTCTTTTATTTTGCCTTCGATTACAGATGGAATCAGGCTGTCATATGGATCTTCTACCGGCAGTTGTTTCCGGAGTTTCGCTGCATATCCGCCAAGGGATGGTTCTTTTTCAACGATGGTTACGTCATAGCCTGCTTTTGCAGCATCGATGCCGGCGGAAATACCCGTAATACCGCCACCGATAACCAGAATTTTCCGGCTTAAAGTTTCAAGCAAAGATGGTTCAGGCAAGTTTATTTTTTCAACCTTTGCCATCCCCATTCTCAGATAATCTTCGGCCAGCATTTGAAGACTGTCATAGTGTTCTTCATCGTCTTTTTGTTCTTCAGTGAGCGCCGGAAATTCGGATCTGGGATGAGACCAGACAGCCTGTTCTCTCAGATTGACCCGGTCAATGATACAACCGCCAAATTTGAAAACATCAAAATTTACACGCCGGGAACAACCGGCAATAACCAGCGTGTTTATGCCCTCATCTGCTATATCTTTTTTAATAAGTTCAATCCCTTCCTTTCCGCATAAAAAAGGATGGGTTTTAACAGGGAAATTTTTTTCTTCAGGGACTGCGCACATCTCTTCCATATCAAGGGCATCCCCGATACCACAACCTGTGCATATATATACACCATATTTTTTATCCATGGATACCTCCTCCTACCTCTTCATCAGGGTTTGGATGGCCTTAAGGGCCATACCGGTTGCATTTTGGTTTGATGATACGACATCGGCAGGTTTATTGGCGCATCCTGCAGCGAACATTCCGCCTTTTTCAAAATCATTGACAATGAAGCCGTCAGCATTGTATTTCAGGTCGGCAGGCAGCTTGATTGTCGCGGTTGTCGGCTGCATACCGGTGGCAAGAACTACCATTTCGACAGTTTGCTTGATCTTCTCTCCTGTTACGGCATTTTCAGCAACCACGGTAATATTACCGGTACCGGGATCTTCACTGACCTCTGCAACCTTGCCTTTGATCATAAAGACGTTTTCATCCTCTTTGATTTTTTTATAAAACTTTTCATATCTCTGGCCGGGAGCTCTTACATCGATATAAAAGATATATATTTGGGCATCGGGATACTGCTCACGTATATATGTCGTCTGCTTTAACGAAGCCATGCAGCAAACATAGGAACAATAGGGAAGATGATTTTCATCTCGGGATCCGGCGCATTGAACAAACGCAATGCTTTCAGGCGCCTTGTTGTCCGATGGACGGGCTATTTTCCCTTTTGTCGGGCCGTTGGGAGAAGCCAGCCTCTCCATCATCATATTGGTAATGATATTCGGATATTCACCAAAACCGAGGTTGTCTATTTTTTTTGCATCATACGGTTCCCAGCCTGTTGCCCAGACGATAGCCCCAACCTGTAGATCGAGAGTCTTTGCCTCCATACCAAAGTCTATGGCATCGTACTTACATGCCTCTTGGCATCGTTTTGCATCCTCCGTTCCCTTGATCTCCGGAGCCATTACATACCTGGCAGGAAAGGCCATTTCAAAGGGGAGGTATGCGCCTTTGATTTTATTCATTTCGAAATTATAGCTGCTGTCTATCTCAGCTTCGCAAACCGCTTCGCACTCTCCGCAGCAGGTGCAGTTTTCATTAACATACCTGGGGCTTAATTTGATAGTGACGTTATAACTGCCGGGCGAACCGTCAACTTTTTCGACTTCGGCCATTGTCATTACTTGAACTAGTGGATTGTCCTTTATTCTTCTGAAATTTATTTCAAGACCGCAGGACGGTGGGCATAGCTTTGGGAAGTACTTATTTAGCTGTGTTACTCTTCCGCCCAGGTAAGAATTCTTTTCGATCAGAAACACCTCGTACCCCACTTCAGCAGCTTCAAGGGCCGTTGTTATACCGCTGATCCCCCCTCCAACAACTAAAATGCTTCCACTTGCAGGGGTTGCCTTGTCTTCTGTCATGCTATCCCTCCGTATTTTATAGATGTTAGTTAATATGACGTTTTTTGGACAACTTCAACTTGGCAATAAACAATATATTATCAGTTATTAAAAAACATATTCGAAATCTTAGCGTCGGACCCGTTAATGGATTATATCTTTTAATATCAATCAGATAACTCGAATCAAATAACTCCAATCAGATAATAAAATTTTTAATAAAATATCACTCACCATTTTTTTTGTCAATAAATTTTACTTAATTTTCCCCAATAGATAGGGCTATCGATTGACCAATGGCAGGATCTATTGCAATGGATTTGCCACCGCTTAAAAATTGTACTTAAAATGAGTTGACACAAGAAACACTGTTAGATAATAGGAAAGGCTTGATGATAGATTCAGATTTGGTACTCACAAGCAAGTAGGGGGAAATTGCAATGAAAAATATAAACCGTCCGCCTGAAAAACGGGGGCTGTCCGTCTTAAGCGCTGATGATAACTTCTGTTTTGCCTGCCACAATGATCTGGCATGCTTTACCAGATGTTGCCGTGATATCACTATCTTTCTTACGCCTTATGATATCCTTCGAATGAAAAACGGCCTCAAAATGTCATCGGAAGATTTTTTGTCTGCCTATACCGCAACGCTTATCGGCGATTCAGGGTTGCCTGTTGTTGCATTGAAAATGAACGATGACGAAGAAAAAAGCTGCCCCTTTGTTACCTCACAGGGATGCACAATCTACGAAGACCGCCCCTGGTCATGTCGCATATATCCTTTACAGCCTGAAAGCACCAAGATAACCGAAAAGTCGGGAAAAGAGTTTTATTCCGTCATGGACGTCCCTTTTTGTATCGGTCTTGCCGAGGATAAGGTCTTAACCGTCAAAGATTGGAAAAAAGAGCAGGGCATTTCCATTTATATGGAAATGGAAAACTTGTTTAAAAAAATTACGATGAATGAATTTCTCAGCAACAAAAACATCAGCAACAAAAAAATCCAGGAAATGTATTACATGGCCTGTTATGACCTGGATCGTTTCAGACGTTTTGTTTTTGAAAGCAAGTTTTTAGAAACATTTGAGGTAGAACCGGAAACTGTTGAAAAAATGAAGCATGATGATGTGGAACTTTATAAATTTGCGATGAGATGGCTTGAATACGGTCTGCTTGGGCAACAGGTACTCAAGGTGAAACCGGATGTCCTCAAGGCCAAAAAACAGGAGGCCGGTATCGAATGACAGACCAGGCTTTGATGCAACCCATACAGGACCAAGCATTCCGGTTTGTCTGCAATAAAGCATTGCCCTGCTTCACAAAATGTTGCGCCAATCTTAATCTGGTGTTAACGCCTTATGATATACTTCGTCTTAAAAACAGGCTTAACCTTTCATCCGAGGAATTCTTACAAAAGTACAGTACCAATCATGTCGATGAAGCCTACGGGGTTCCGGTCGTCCAACTGAAAATGAATACCGAAACAACCCGCCGGTGTCCTTTTGTGGGGCCGGAGGGTTGTGCTGTCTATGAAGATCGACCAGGCGCCTGTCGCCTTTATCCGCTTGGACGGGCGGCATCGAAAATATTCGATGGGTACCCTGCAAAAGAGTATTACTTTGTTGTAAAAGAATCTCATTGCCTCGGGTTCATGGAAGAACGGGAGTGGACGGTTCAAGAATGGGTTATCAATCAGGGCATGGATGAATATAATGCCATGAATGACGCGTTCCTGAATATCACGGCGGGCGGGCAGGCCAACACCATGAAGACCCTGAGCGACCAGCAGTTACAGATGTATTATATGGCTTGTTACAACCTGGATGAATTCAGACGTTTTGTATTTGAAACAACTTTTATGGATAAGTTTGACATCCCGCAAGATGTTCAGCAACGTATCAAAACAGATGAAACTGAACTAATGGTGTTTGCCTGTCAATGGCTTAAATTTTCGCTGTTTGGAGAAAAAACCATTCAAATGAGCAGCCGCCACCGTGCATAATGACCAGCCTTACTCGATAATATTATCTTTCAGAGCGTCGTAAGACCATACCGGAATGGGGGCACCTTTTCCTGTATCAGGATCTATACGGCAGCGATATGATGCCTTGGTTGCCTGTTGTTCCCACACTTGTTCCCAGCCCTGGACAAAATAGGGACATTCGTCATTAAAACAGATATAAAAGAATTCGTTGGGCCAGGTAGAGGCAATGGGAACTTTCCATTTTTTCATCTCTTGTCCGCAATGGGGACACAGCGGTGCTTTTTTGTCTGACATCTCTTTATCTCGCTCCATTTAATAACGACCTGCTATTATATAATCATATGATTTAATATAACAAGGGCCTAAAAAAATTTATTTAGAATTATCAGTGCATAGCATTTACAAGCTATAAAACAATTATAGAAGAAAGGATAAATCATGACCACGATTGCAGAAAAAAACAACCTTCCCAACGACCATTACAAAGCGACCTTGGAAAATGGATCGCTGATCATGAAACCTTTTTGTTCCTGTGGTAATTCACTTGATGAAGATTACTTCTGTGACAAATGCAACAGACGGTGTAATTGTCATCAAATCGTCTGTGATAATGAAGCTACCCTGAAACTGGCTAAAAAATATACCAGAAAATCGTCCCAGTTTTCAGCATTCAAAATCAAACTTGCAAATAAAAGTTGATCACGCTTTAAGATCTTACAGATCTTTTAACTTTTCAATCGCCGCATCGATCATTTTTTCGCCCCCGATTCTTTGATTTGCAGCAACCATGGCAGGCAGTGCCTCGATGTTATTGAATTTGCCCAGGGCATCTCCCGCCCAATTGACTATGTGAGAACTCTCATGCTCAAGAAGGCGTAAAAGCAATTCATAGGAGGCTGGAACTCGAATATTTCCGAGCACCGATACAATGCCGGTTTTTATTGGATCAAATGCTTTATTCCTGGAAAAAGCCCCCTCAATATAAGGTATGACTGCTTCTCCCAGATTCTCCAGGTAGTGGAGGCTGGCCCCGGAGGCATAGGCAAAGCCAAACATGGATATGTCCATAAGGGCACGACTTGCCATATCTGTTTTATAGGCGGAAAGAATTTCAGGCACAAAAATACCGGCCCAGGAGTATTTGCAGGCCAGTGGCAAGAGATATGGTATAATCTCCGGTCCTATTGTATTAAGCTTGTCCAGTGTTTCCTTTAGGGCATTCTTACGTAGTTCAAGACCATTGGAATGTTTTTTCGGAAATTGATTTGTATCATCTGTAGTTTGAAGTTTTTTTATAAGTGCGGTAATTTTTGTATTTTCCGTTTCAGGATACAGGGCTAAATAATCTTTCGTCTTCAGGGCGGTCCAATATTTCTGTAGCCAGGTCAGAGGAGGATAGTAATAGGATAATGCAGGCTTATCTATCTCAGCATCTCGATACCGCCCGTGTTCAATAAAGTACTCTTTTTCCGATCTGGCCACTTCCAGCCTGCGCCTGCAAATCTCGATTGCCTTCTCGCACTCACCGGCATATAAATGACAAGTGGCCGCTATATCATGAAGCCTGTCTTCATTTGGATAATTGCTGATCAGTTTCAATACAAGCCGAATCGTTTCGGCATATTTTCGGGCGTTCAGCAGGCCAAAGGCTTTTTCAATGTGGTTGATCAGTTGTTTTTGCTCTTTTTCTTTTGCCATCAAATTTTCTGTCTGTTCCGGATCTTTAGCTTTCCTGGCGGCCTCATGTTTTTCTAAACAGCAATGCTTGTATTTTTTTCCTGAACCGCAGGGACAGGGTTCATTTCTGCCTATTTTTTCCGATGGTAAATCCGTTAATTCAGTCCTCTTGCGTTCAGCCTGAGCCAGCAAATCATCCCGCATTCGAAAAAGCTGTTCCTTGTTGATTCCGGCCTTTAGAGCAATAGCATCAGGATCACCACCCTGAAGAAGTTCCAAAATAGGGTTAAGCTCTTCTTCCGACATCGTATCAAACTTCGACTCATTGGCATCGTTCATAAATTCATTTCTTTCTTTAGATTTATTTTTCAACAGCAACTATATTTTTTTAAAAAATTCGATACACGCACAAACAAAACCGGCTGCATAGGCTTTGAAATCAAAACCTTTGTCTCCCAGGTGTTCGTTTAAAATTTCAGCACGATAGATATCCCAACTATTTGGGATTCTCCCGGCTCGATAGATAGCAGCCAAGTCATCGTAGTCAGCTTCGTGCAGAGCAAACAGGCACCCTTTTTCGTAACCCTCGTCATACCATTTCTTGTTGTAGATTTGATCTCTTTGCGTCATTATTTCCAGACCTTTCAAAGAGCCAATTTCAAAACGTCCCCTTTTGTCCGATATCTGCGTCAGGCTCAAATAAAATTGAACATTTTGAAAATAGCTCAAAAGATATAAAATAAAGCAGCCACACAAGATTACTAAACTCATGTGGCTGTTTCTGGAAAATATTTGTGAAAAATCAGGCGCCGCAATGCGGCGCCTGAAGATAGATAACAGGACTGCTTACTGGCCCACTACTTCTTTGATGTCCACAAGATGAATCAGGGGTCTTGTGAGCATTGTGAACTCATCCTTTTCGGCATCGTAAACAGAGTTTGCAAATACCTTTCCCCATTTGTCCTCATCCATCTTTTTGAAATCCGAGCGGTAGTAATACCCGGGCCATCTGGTTTCCTCGCGGAACAGTTTATGCCGGGTATGGGCCTCAGCGATTTGTACCCGATGAACATCTTCCCAGCACCGCATCAGCTCATGAAGATTTCGAGCAGCGAGCTTGGGAAGATCATCTTTGAGGAGTTTCAGCAGATCAAGAGCGATATTCAGCGTAATTGCGCTGCAATTATACTGGGAACCAACGCCCGCCACATATTCATCCATAATCTTGTTAAGACGGAATATGGCCATTTTGGGGGTGATATAATTTGGGTTGACCTCTTCCACAGGCATAGCATACTTTTTCGTGGCCGTACCCAGAGTCGTGTACGCTGTATGCTCTTCATAGTGCTTAAGCGGCTGCACGATTTTTTCTTTGAACGCATCCACCTCGGCAGAATCGAATTCAGGCATTTCAGGATTTTCCACACAGTACTTTATGGCCGCTTTTGCTGCAATCCGTCCTTCGGTAAAAGAACCCGAAGAGAACTTGTGGCTTGACACCCCGACCCCGTCACCGGCTGCAAACAGACCTTTTACCGTAGTCATCCGGTTGTAACCCCAGAAATACTCCTTCTTGGATTCTTCGGTCTGGATATCTTCGGGGCCGCTGCACCATGCACCGGAAGCACCGGAATGGGAACCGATAAAATAAGGCTCGGACGGCATGATCTCGGAAGGTCCCTCCTCAGGGAATACATCCTTTGAGGCCCAGAGAATCGCCTGACTGATGGTCATGTCGAGAAAATCCTCCCATGCCTCGGCTTCAAGCTTCTTCAGTTCCTTCTTTTTCGCTTTTTTATCAGGTGCCTTTTCGGCAATTTTGGCAATAGCTTTATCAGTATGGATAAGAATGGGGCCATCACCCTTGTGATACATTTCAACCATCATCAGATGGTTTCTGAGGCAGGTTGGAATCGGTTTGACCTCACCATAAGGCGGCCAGTTGTGAAGTTCGCCACCTTCGGCAAGACCTTCGGCCATGTAGTTATAACCGGTAGCTGAAGTTGCCGCCGCCTTGAACAGCAGAAACCATGCCCCAACCGGGCCATATGCATCCTTGAATCTTGCCGGAATGAAAACAACTTCCTGAGAGGTCATCTCTGCGCCGGCAGTAGTGGTCAGATAGGAACTGGACCCCGAGTTCCAGGGCGGATACCATGCCCTGCCCAAACCTTCACCGGTTGACCGCGGCCTGAAGACGTGAACGGCGCCGCCTGCACACACGAGGCATGATTTGAATTTAAACACGTATATTTCGGGATCTCTTACGCTGAACCCGATGGCGCCCGCCACCTTGTTTTTGTCGTTTTTGTCAAGCAGAAGGCGAAGTACAAATACACGTTCGATAACGTTGTCCATGCCGACAGCGTTCTTGCCGGCCTCAGCAACGATGGCCTTGTAGGATTCACCATTGATCATAAGCTGCCATCGGCCCTCATGAACATAATTTCCATCTCCATCTTTCCAGATGGGTAGTCCGAAGCCCTCAAACATGTGGACACTTCCGTTGACGTGCCTTGAAATATCCATGACCAGATCGTCCCTGCAAAGCCCCATAAGGTCCTGACGGACATAGCTGAGATAATCAATAGGGCTATTTTCACCCTGGTATTGGTTGATAGCGGAAAGGCCCATTCCCACGGCACCACTTCGCTCCATTGCCGCTTTATCCACCACGGTAATTTTCAGATTATTTTCTTTGGCCCAATGCCCACCTTCAACGGCTGCGCCTGTTCCGGCCATTCCCGCACCGATAACCAAAAAATCAGTAGTAACTTTGACAGTCTTGAATTCTTGCATAATACGTCACCTCCCTTAGTCTCCTAATGTCCAAAGTTTATCGGCTTTCAAGGATGTCGGTTCCGTAAACAGGAGCTGATCATCCAATTTCCCAAATCCGGCGCCAAAGCCGCCATCGGGTTTAGCCTCTCCTTCCGGTGTGGTTCGGATGGGGAATTTGAACCGCTTGATGGTGCCGCCTCTGAACTTGACTGTCCACATGATGTCTTCGGTTCCCCGCATTGGTACAACACTTGCTCCCAGCGGACAAAAATCAGCATAACCCCGCACCTCTATGGCTTGGGTTGGGCATATTTTCACACAATTATAACACTCCCAGCACATATCCGGCTCCATATTATAGGCTTTCATGCGCTCTTCATCCAGGACCATAAGATCATTGGGGCAGATATACATACATGCTGTCTTGTCCCCTCCCTTACAGCCGTCACACTTTTCATCAATTACGAAACTTGGCATTTAGCATACCTCCTATCTTGGGTTGTAAAAAGTTTCCGTTGCTTCAACTTCCTCAATTTTTAGTAAATGAATACAATAAAATTTTTTACACCTCCCTTCATGACTGTATTCATGACTGTATTTTTAAAATACCTCTTCAATCAATTTAGTTTGACCGTCTTTAAAAACAGCTTGCGTCCATTTTTTCCAACGGATTAAAAACGATGAGTACTTATGTGCATATTATGCCGATTTTAAAAAAAATTATACCCATTAAATCTAATACCATATTATATCAGCCAGAGGAGAGGATTATCATCCGATTTTTAGCTTGTCAAGAACTTTTGAGCTAACAATTTTAAAAAAATATTTTTTACGAAATTTCGATTTTTGACGAAAAAACCTGACAGTATAATTTAAATTGACAAGTCCGTAAAAATGCTACCGGATGTGGTGCGGGCATGATTCACGAAACCCGTAAGGATACAGTTACTATTGACAATCATCTGTTTTCATCTGCAAACGACCTTTCCGAGGTCTGCTGGGGCCAATCCTTTGATGCCGATGAATTAGCCGCAGCCGGAGAGGATGATATAGCCCTTTTGATGCTGGGAATAAAAGGGGTAAAAAAAGTCCTGTTCGGAGGTTAAGGGGATTGGTTTCCGGGTAAAAGCGTTGCATTTTCATTGATCATCTGCGCAACGGTCATCTTCAACTTTCCCGAAATACCCAGGGCCTTGCGTAAGTCCTTTTCCAGTCGCGCCATCCTGACATAATAGGGGGTTCGATCAAACCTGAAATACTCTTTCGCCCCGCACTGAGAGGTAAACGCATCACACCCGCAGCCATGAACAGCGGGCTGTCCCGGGGTATGAAGCTCATG
>Ga0207996_1000838_pt1 | contig 24532 bp, 17 predicted proteins | sample AntAceMetag02UKG_FD_184773 | JGI IMG/M metagenome (GOLD analysis project Ga0207996, IMG submission 184773) | Saline lake microbial communities from Ace Lake, Antarctica - Antarctic Ace Lake Metagenome 02UKG (SPAdes) (version 2) | ecosystem: Environmental > Aquatic > Non-marine Saline and...
CACTATTATTCCGGATAAAAAGCATATGGTAACCATTCATCCGAAAATTTGTATATGGGTTTTTTTTGAGAAATCCCCCATATACAATCCCAAAGTGGCTCAATTCTTAATGACCGTTTTTGGCTCAATTTAACATGACCATCGACAAGTGTACCTCAAATTGGATGTAAAAGAATATCAATTTTTTGCCGAAGCCAATGGATTGAGATTGAGCATGGACCAGAGTCATTCTATTATACGACTAAAAAGATAACCATTGATAATGAATTCCCAGTATTGATGGTCGCTGTTCATTTTCCGAGCAAATTAAATCAAGACCCAATAACTCAAACATTGGAGGCAACTGAGTTTAAAACTGAAATTGAGTTTGCTGAGAATCAATTTGGCACAGAAAACACTTTTATCGTTGGTGATTTCAATATGAATCCTTTCGAGCATGGGATGGTAAGTGCATCTGCTTTTCATTCAGTCCCATGCAAGAGAATTGCTAGTTCAAAAAGTAGAATTATAAAGAATCGACGACATAAATTTTTTTATAATCCCATGTGGAACTTATTCGGTGATATGGATGATAATCCAGGCACCTTTTTCCATCGAGACAGTGAACAAACAGTTTATTTTTGGAATATTTTGGATCAGGTTATCCTTAGACCACCTTTGATTAAACACTTCAAATTTAATGAATTGAAAATATTAAAAAGGATAGATACGCTCTCTTTAGTATCTGATCTTAACAGACCAAATCTTTCTGACCATTTGCCCATAGTTTTTGAATTTGATTTTGAAGGAGAAATAGAAAATGAAAAGTTTGTGGCCTGAAGAGTTTAAAGAAAAAGATGTAAAGCCCGTGAAAGAAATTCTGGAGGAGCAAGCTCAACTTCTACCGAAATTAACTGGAGATATGGTAATGGCCAAGGTCAGGCCGTTGCGTCTGAGCGAAAAAACCCTAACTATTCATCATAGTAGGGATTTTGCCTACTGTTTTCAACTCATGGGTAAATTTTTAAAAAACTATTCGTTTAAAGTCTTAAATTTCTCCCATGAAATCATTATGTATCCAACAACTATAGAATTAGATCCTCCACTATCTGAAGAGCTTGAAATTAAAAATGAAATCAAAGTTCAAAATGAAGAGGAAATGATTGGATTGCTATCAAAAATTTTTAATAGTGAGAGGTTAAGGGATATTGTAGGATCAATCATAAAAATTTCTTCAGAAAAATAAATAACTTAACATAACCAAACGCTAAACACGGACTCGCTATAGCTCGCCGGTTAGCTTGTTGTTCGGCTCTTCGGAGGAAACGGAATTTGTTGAAGAACACGCCACAAGAATTGAGGGTGGCACGTGAACGGCTCGCATATCTGATCGAGAGTTTGGCCCCTGAACCTGAATTTCAGAACTTGTTCGCTGAGTTTCCATGCATTCTCTCGGAAGCACTTCCGTTGCAGATTTCTCCAAACGATATCATTCCCCTTGGGCGCCCTGGAATCACCGAGCCTGATTTTGTGTACTTCGCGGATAAATCGCTACCCTAACTGAGTTAGGTTTTAGAATTTGTGAGTACATATACAAAAAAGACTAATTCACAATCACCGGTGCAATAATCCAGCAATCGGCTATAATCAGTGCGCTAAGTTTGCTGGTTAAACAATCGAGACTGAAAACTGTTTTTCTTAACCACTTAATTTAATTTCTACTGGAGAATGATATGAAATTAAAGACCGTTATCATGATTACAGCTATCACAGTTTTAATCTCAACTTCATGTTTCGCTTTTCGATGTGGTAAAAACAACAACAATTTGGCATCTACCAGTATGAGCAAGTATCGGATAGAGAGAGACTGCGGGCAACCTATTGAAAAAAGATATATAAACAAGTGGGATAACCGTAAAAAGCACCGAATGGTTCAAGAATGGGTCTATATAATCGAAGAGTATGGTAATGAACAGATGTATGTAATTCGGTTTGATCGAAATGGAATCGCTGTTGAGGAAGAGTGGTTAGGGAAACAATGATGCAGTCAAAGCAATCTAATTAATTTTGACCTTCACGATTTAAACGTATCTAATTGCGACCTTTTTAAACCTACTAAGCGGTAAATCTAACTCGAAGATGTACAGCCATAGATTTTATAAAGGTAAGTGTATATGATTGAGGAAATAAAAATCAGTTTAGCTGCACCATCCGACTTATGCGCACGTCAAGTAAAAGAAGTTTATTCACCCCTACCCTACCGTACTCAATTTCAGCGCGATAGAGACAGGATTCTATATTCAAAAGCATTCCGGCGTTTAAACGGGAAAACACAAGTATTTCTGTCAACACATAATGATCACGTCAGAACAAGACTCACTCACACCTTAGAAGTTTCACAAATTGCCAGAGTTACTTCAAAGATCTTGAAATTAGATTCTGTTTTAGCAGAAGCGATAGCTTTGGGGCATGATGTTGGCCATACGCCATTTGGTCATGTGGGAGAAAAAACACTTTCAAATATTATGAGTAACTGTGATCAATTAGCTAACTTCCAAAGCTTTATGAGAAATAGCGACTTTGGTTTTAAGCATAATCTTCAAAGTCTCAGAGTCATATGCGATTTAGAACAATTATACGGCAAGTCCAGTTTAAATTTAACTAATTTTACTCTTTGGGGCATAAAACACCACACTAAAGATAAATGGGGACTTTGCTCCTTTTTCAATGAAGCTGAAAACAAATGCATGATTAATAAAAACCCTAAAGATTGCACGTCACCTAATGGCCATCAAGTTGGTTTTTATGATAAATATTCCCAAAAAATTAAACAATTAAATAGTGACAATGACGCATGGTCTTTTGAAGGTCAAGTAGTTAAACAAGCAGATGAAATAGCTCAAAGGCATCACGATATTGAAGATGCAATTTTGATGAAGATTATTACTAAAGATGAACTGTTGGAGCAAATAAATTTTCATTTCAACAAGCACTTTGATGAAGAGGATTACCGTCTTTTTTCAAAACTTGAAGAGCCAAAATGTGACGACCAAATATTCATTCCAATTGTTTCTAAGTTCATTGTTGGTTTTTTTAACAAGAAATTGATCAATAACTCAATTAGCAATCTCAATCTTTTCATTAATCAAAACAAACTTTCTTCGCGGGATGACTTCATTAACTTCTATGATGGTATTCCTTTTTCGAAAATAGTTGACATTGTAGGATACGATAATGAATTTCAAGAGGTTGAGAAAAGCTTTCAGGAGTTTTTAAGGAAAAGAATTCTAAACTCTTTCGAAGTTCAAAGGATGGATGGCAAAGGACGGTATATTATACGAAGGCTTTTTAAAGCTTATATAACAAACCCCAAACAACTTCACGATTCTACTATTTACTATGTATTTCGATTATTTAATACTGACGAAAAGGAGTTGAGTCAATTATCTATAAAAGATATAGGTGATATGCGAGATGCTGTCGATTCTTCAGCCTCAAAAGCTGATCATAGATTTATGATTTCATTGCTTAGAGGAGTTTGTGATCACATTTCCGGAATGACAGATAACTTTGCACTCAGCGAATACAAAAAGCTATATGGTTAATTTTTCTTATTGTCTTTTTTCGTTAAAGCAGAAAGGGGGTCAAGTCTGCTCTTGACGCTTTCTTAATTGTTCTTCCAACTTTTTGATACGTTTCTCGATGAATTCTAAGAGGTGGGTTTTGTTGTTTATTGGCAGGATAATCAGTGGACAATAAATAAGGGGCCGGCGGTGATATTGGCAAGTTATTCCACGCTTTTTAGCTAACTGCTTTTCGTGTGATATGCCTAATGTATCTGTACTCAGACATGAACCCGCACATTTTTGTCGGTAACATTACAAATGTGCTGATAACAATATCGAGTTTCACCTCCTTATGGAGACTCCCAATGATTCGGGATTCACTGGGCGCGAGAAGATGTTGGTTATATTTTCCAGCGCGCCCTCGGACTGACACCAGGTAGAACACGGAGAAGAAGAGGACCTTTATGCCGCGACTAACCGAACAGGAACAACAGGAAATCATCCGTTTCATCGAAGCCGACAAACCCCTGCCGGACAAGTACCGCTTTCTGCTGTTTGAGGACAAGCGAGAGGTGGAGCTGGTCTGGAACGGCAAGACGAGCGAGGTCAGTAATATTGTCTTGCCTTTTCAAGTGATCGAGCAGGTAGACGAGCCACGCGCCGAAAAACCGGCTGACACGGCAATACAAATGGGGCTTTTCGATTCCCGTGGCCGCCAACTCAAAGGCTGGACCAACAAACTCATTTGGGGCGACAACAAGCTGATTCTCTCATCCCTGAAGAACGGCCCGTTGCGCGAGGAGATTGAAAAACAGGGCGGTCTCAAGCTGATCTATATTGACCCGCCCTTTGACGTGGGGGCGGATTTCAGTATGGACATCGAGATCGGCGGCGATACCTTCACCAAGAAACCCAATATCCTGGAAGAGATCGCCTACCGCGACACCTGGGGTAAGGGCGCAGATTCGTTTATTGCGATGATTCATGAGCGGCTGGTTCTGATGCGCGATTTGCTGGCGGAGGATGGGAGTATTTATGTGCATTGTGATTGGCGGGTGAATAGCTTCATTCGGTTGCTCTTGGACGAAGTGTTTGGTTCAAACAGATTTAGGAATGAACTGATTTGGCAGAAGATAAGATCATCAAAAGCGCAAAGCGCAAAATTTGGAAATGTTCAGGATTCCATCTTTTTCTATGCTAAAGGGGATGTGCCGATTTTCAACACTTTACGCCAACCACACTCGGATGACTACATTCAGAGTCACTATCGTTACGTGGATGAAATAACAGGGCGAAAATATCGTCTTGACAATTTCACACAAGCTGGGCAGGGGCCGGTTCGTAGATTTGATGATCGTAATTTAGCACCTCCTCCTGGTAAACACTGGATTTGGTCGCAAGAACGAATTGATAAAGGAATGAAAGAGGGGTTAATCGTCTTTTCAAAAGACGAAATGCCAAGTGTGAAGAGATTTCTTGATGACGTGGGTGGTAACGTTATCGAGGACATATGGACAGATATTGCGCCAATCAACTCGATGTCAAAGGAACGGGTGGACTATCCCACCCAAAAACCCGAAGCTCTCCTCGAACGGATTATTAAAGCCTCCTCCAATGAAGGCGACCTTGTCGCCGACTTCTTCTGTGGTTCCGGTACCGCCGCCGCAGTGGCCGAAAAGCTGGGCCGCAAATGGATCGTCAGCGACCTCGGCAAGTTCGCCATCCACACCACCCGCAAGCGCATGATCGGCGTGCAGCGGCAGTTGAAAGCCGAGGGCAGGGACTACCGCGCCTTTGAAATCCTCAACCTGGGAAAGTACGAGCGCCAGCATTACATCGGCGTCAACCCCAACCTGCGCGAGGTGGAACAACAAAAGCAGCTGGAGGAAAAAGAAGCCGCCTTCCTCGATCTGATCCTGCGCGCCTACCGCGCTGAAAAGACAGACGGCTTTGCCGCGTTTCACGGTAAAAAGGCCGGGCGGCTGGTGGCGGTGGGGCCGGTCAACCTGCCGGTGACGCGCTTGTTTGTGGAAGAGATCATCCTGGAATGTCGGAAAAAGCACATCACCCGCGTAGATATCCTGGGCTTTGAGTTTGAGATGGGCCTGTTCCCCAACGTCCTGGACGAAGCCCGCGCCAAGGGTATTGACATCGCGCCCAAGTACATCCCCGCCGAGGTGTTCGACAAACGAGCGGTGGAAAAGAACCAGGTGGTTTTCCACGACGTGTCCTATATCGAGGTCAAGCCCCTATTAAAAGTAAACAAACGAGTTTGCAGCGTGGCGGTCGAATTGACGGACTTTTCGGTGTTCTATTCGCAGGACTCTATTGCCAATGCCGAGGCGACGATCAAGAAGAAACACAGCCGGATTGTGGTGGAGATGGGCCAGATTGTGAAGGTGAGTAAGGACAAGGACGGCATTGTTATCCGGGACGTACTCACCAAGCGATGGACCGACTGGATTGATTACTGGGCGGTGGATTTTAACTTCGAGAGCAAGCGGGAAATCATCCGGGTGCAGGATGAGGAAACCGGCGAATGGGAAGAACGCTGGACCGGCGATTACATCTTTGAGAACGAGTGGCAGAGCTTCCGCACCAAAAAGGATCGGTCGTTGGAACTGAAAAGTGTGTTTCAGGAATGCGCTCCGGGGCGCCGAAAGCTGGCGGTGAAGGTGGTGGACATCTTCGGTAACGACACCATGACGATTGTCGAAGTGACCGTGGGAGGGAAGAAATAATGGCCTTGCATAAAGACTTTCCCGATTCTCCCCACGCGATTCTGGATCCGAGCATCCGCTGGTTTCCGGCCGATGAAGCCCTGCGCGAAATCAGCATGGAAAAACTCATGCCGCCCCTGGTATCGGAACTGCGAAAGAAGGTGAAGACATTCCGTGACAGCGGCTACGTTGGCGCGTCGGAAACCAGCAAGAGCCTTCTCAACTGGTGGTTCAAGACCCCGCATCTGTTACCCCAGATCGATGGCACAATGGCCGAGTTCCAATATTATTTTGCCCAGCGCGAGGCGCTGGAAACGATCATCTATTTGTACGACGTCGTTGGAGCGCAGGATAAATACGACCTGATGCGCTTTGACAGTTCCGGTGTGGTATCAGCCGGCATGTTCGACGAGACCTGGCGGCGCTTTGTGGTGAAGATGGCCACCGGCACCGGCAAGACCAAAGTGCTGAGCCTGGTTCTGGCTTGGAGTTTTTATCACAAGCTTTATGAACTGGAATCGGATCTGGCGCGCAACTTCCTGGTGATAGCCCCCAATATCATTGTGCTGGACCGCATCTACAAGGATTTTCAGGGGCTATGCATCTTCTTCGAGGATCCGGTCATCCCTGACAACGGGGTGGACGGGCGCAACTGGCGCGACGATTTTCAACTGACCCTGCACGTGCAGGACGAGGTGTGCATCACCCGCCCCACCGGAAATATCTTTTTGACCAACATCCACCGCGTCTATGCCGGCAACGACATTCCCCCTTCGCCCGATGATGAAGACACAATGGAATATTTTCTGGGCAAACGTCCCACCGGCGCGACAACGGATTCCAAGGTGGACCTGGGCATGATCGTGCGCGATATTGACGAACTGTTGGTCATGAATGACGAGGCGCATCATATCCATGACCCGCGCATGGCCTGGTTCAAATCCATCGAGGACATCCATAACCGTTTAAAGCAAAAAGGCGCGGCCCTCTCCCTGCAAGTGGATACGACCGCTACGCCCAAGCACAACAACGGTGCGATTTTCGTGCAGACCGTGGCCGATTACCCCCTGGTGGAGGCTATTTCGCAAAACGTGGTCAAGCACCCCGTACTGCCCGATGCCCCCAGCCGCGCCAAACTGGCGGAGCGTCAGAGCGCCAAATACACCGAGAAATACACCGACTACATTCACCTGGGTGTGATCGAGTGGCGTAAGGCCTACGCCGAGCACGAAAAAATGGGCAAGAAAGCCATCCTGTTCGTGATGACCGATGATACCCGCAACTGCGACGACGTGGCTGAATATCTGGAGGGCAACTATCCTGATTTAAAAGATGCGGTGCTGGTCATTCATACCAAGAAAAACGGCGAGATTTCAGAATCAACTTCAGGCAAAAGCAAAGAAGAGTTGGTTAAGCTTCGCGAGCAAGCCAACGCGATTGACGAGCTGGATAGCCCCTATAAAGCGATCATCTCCGTGATGGTGCTCAAAGAGGGTTGGGATGTGCGCAATGTCACCACCATTGTGGGCCTGCGCGCCTATTCCGCTAAAAGCAATATCTTGCCGGAGCAAACCCTGGGGCGAGGCCTGCGCAAAATGTATCCCGGCGGCGTCGAAGAGTACGTCAGCGTGGTCGGCACGAATGCCTTTATGGACTTTGTGGAATCCATCCAGGCCGAAGGGGTGGTGCTGGAGCACAAGCCGATGGGAGAAGGCACCGGTCCCAAAACCCCCATAGTGGTAGAGGTTGACAAGGAGAACGACAAAAAAGACATTGAGGCGCTGGATATTGCAATCCCGGTGCTAACGCCCCGCGTTTACCGGGAGTACAAGAACCTGGCAGCGCTGGACGTGGGCGCATTCGGGCATCAACGTGTGCTGTACCTGCACTTCAGCGAGGAGGAACAGCGGGAGATTGTTTTTAAGGACATCACCACGGGCGAGGTGACGCATACCACGATTCTGGACACGGCGGGTGTTGCCGATTACCGCAGTGTGCTTGGCTACTTTACCCAGAGCATCATGAAGGACCTGCGACTGGTGAGCGGCTACGATGTGCTCTATGGAAAAGTCAAACTTTTCGTGCAAAACGATCTGTTCGACCGGAAAGTGGAGCTGGATAACCCCAACACACTGCGCAACTTGTCGGAGCTGGCCGCCTCCAAGATTTTGCTCGAAACCTTCAAAAAGGCAATCAACGCGCTCACGGTGCAGGACAAGGGTGACGCCGAAATCCGCGACACCATCAAGCTGAGGCAGACGCGCCCCTTCGTGGCTAAAGAGCAGGGCTACCTCATCCCGAAAAAGAGCGTCTTTAACAGGATCATCGGGGACAGCCATTTTGAACTGCTGTTTGCCCGCTTCCTGGAAGATTGCGACGATGTGGTTTCTTACGCCAAGAATTATCTGGCGGTGCATTTCAAACTGGACTATGTCAACGCGGCCGGGGACATCTCCAACTACTATCCGGACTTTTTGGTCAAACTATCGAATAAGCGCATCGTCATTGTCGAAACCAAGGGGCAGGAAGACCTGGATGTGCCGCAGAAGATGGAACGGCTATGGCAGTGGTGCGAAGACATTAACCGCGTGCAGTCCGATGTGAAATACAACTTTGTTTACGTCGATCAGGAAAGCTTTGAGAAATTCAAGCCTCTCTCATTCAGGCAATTGGCTGATGGCTTCAGGGAATATAAAGAGAAAATATAATCAGGCGCTGTACTGGGCGGGGATTCCGCTGTCGCTTAATCCCCGCCAGTAAGCTTTATCGTTGCAAATAGCCATGTCTAATCACACGCGTCCTCCGATTGCAACATAACTGCTATCTATTTGCACTCAAATGGAATTTTAGAAGGTGCCGAAATCGGAGATAAAATCGTACGACAGACGTGTAGGAAACTCTACAAGTACTTGAAAGAAAACAGTAAATCTCATAACTGATTCAATAAGGAGACAATCATGAATTTAATAAACGTTTTAGGCATGGTGAACCAGATAGAAAAAATTTCCTTTTTGAAAATCCTGGACAAGTACAGTGAAGAAAACAGGGATAAAAATCCTAAAATTGATAAAATTCTATCAGAAAGTGACAACGTACTAAAAAAAGCAGAAGACTGTAATATTGTTCATTTATTCAATTTACTTAGAGAGGATTACACTGAGCATCTTAAATATCGAATAAAATTTAGCAATTTCCAACTTGATTTGGTGGTCGGCATATTTGTACGAGATGGCAACCAAATGATGTCTCGGGACTGGTTCACTAAATTATACAAAAAATCTCTGACAGATCTTAACCGTCATATCAAAATCATAAAAAAAGAAATTGATAATAATAAAAGTGATTTGTCGGAAAAAAGAAAACGTGATTATGTAATCTATAAAAATTGTGTCACCACTGCGTATACAAATGATAAAAAAAATAATCGCGAACAGCAAATATCCTGGGAAGAGAAAACAATTCTTCATACACTATCGAAAAGTCTTGATCTGTCAAGTGAAGAAGAAAAAGCAATTACCTACTCAAGTGTCCCCCTTGAAAGACACAATGTTGACGATGTCGTAAACGAATTAAAAGATTCCGGAATTGTATTTTATAACAGAAAAACAAATACATTGTTCATCCCCGATGAAATTATTTATTTACTTAGAAAAATCCTTGCAATCGAACTCCCCTTTAAATATTTGCGCAGAATATTAAAGCATCTAAAAGACTCAGAAATCAATTTAATAGCGAGAAAACACAATATAAATAAAAAATTTTCAAGAACTGAAAAAATTAAAGGAATTATAGATCAAGGCGTAAACGTTACATCTTTGCTTTGCAATGATTTATTTCAAGAAAAAGTTACCAAAATAGATCGGGCCAAAAGAATTCAAGCGCTTATCACAAAAGACCTGAATATTAATCTCCCGAAACTCGGAAGATCGCTTAACGAAAAAGTCTATATGCTACTGGACTACTTGCGAAACCAGGAGAGGGAAGATTCAACCGCCTTATCAAAAGATGGTTTTTCAAAATTAATATCATTGCTTGCAGAATTCAAACCCGATTTAATCCAAATAGTAAAATCAGAATTTGAACTGCAAGAAGATGAAGTTATGCAGGCAGACCTGCTCAGCAACTATGGTATCGGCCCAAGAGATTTGTTATATCTCCTTCACAAGGATGATTTAATAGAATTTTGCAAACAAAACAGAATTAACTCAAGGGGAAATCATGTATTAAATATTATAGACAGTTTCAGAAATATTCAGGACTTGTATCTTGATAACTTTGTTGAAATTGGCCGCCGCGATATAAATGCTTTGAAAGACAAAGGTATAGTCGTCAAAGAAAGTGAATTCGGCTCTCTTTATGAAAAACTTACCAAGGATTTATTTAAAAAGTTGGGTTTCAACGTGGACGAAACAATAAGAGCAAATCTCAACACTGTCAGATCAAAAATGGACATCCTTATAAATTTAGGCGGAAAGGATGTTATTATTGGTGAATGCAAGACAATAAAAGATAAAGATTACAATAAATATACAGCTGTATCCCGCCAATTGAAATCATATGAGGCACTCTGCAAAAAGTATGGATATCATGTAAACCAGGTTTTGTTAATTTCAAACGAATTTACAGAAGATTTTATAAGTGAATGTGAATACGAATATGACCTGGATATTTCATTATTAACATCCAGTGATTTGCTGAAGATTTATGAGGGACTCAAGGAATCACCTTTAGACGAATTACCCGTAAGGCTTATCACCAAAGGCGGTGCCTTAAATGGAGACAGAATCGTAACAGCCTTAAATAGATAATTAAACTCCCATTAATAAAAGGCAAATTGCGCTATTCGCGGGGTTTCTTGTTATGGCGTTGCATATCCAAATGATATCACACGATTCGCCAAACTGGCGATAGCTGCGATTATTATTAAAAGAATAACAGCGTCCAAGGATGGTTCCATAATTGGAAAAAAGGGCTTGAAATTACACGTTTTTTTGTTTGGTAAAAAAGTTACATGTCACGGCAAACCGGAATAGTGCGCCATGTATACTGCATTATGTTATCATCAGGGGACTCGAACGAAGGAAAATTTTCTAAAGCGGCTTGGAGAATTAATTTGTAAACCACAATTCTATCTTCAAAATCAGTCAATAAAGAAAGCTTATTATTTTAACCAAGGAGGATTACATGTTTAAGCAAAGCAAAAAAACTGAAGACGACTTTGAAAAAATTGTTAAAAATGATTCAACAACAGAACCTGCATCGGTTTCTAAAACTACTGATGAAAGAAAAATTTTTTCGCTCGACGCTATCCATTCTTCTAAAGGTGAAAAGACGATTATTGGTGAGAAAATCACTGTTGAGGGCGGCATTCGTGGTGCGGAAAATTTGATCATTGAAGGGTCGATGAAAGGTACCGTCGAGATGGAGAAACATAATTTTGCGGTGGGTTCCAAGGGGCGGGTTGAGGGGGAAGTCCGCGCTCACAATGTGGCAATCAGTGGCCTATTGCATGGGAAAGTCAAAGCCCTGGGAAAAGTGGAAATCACCAAGGGCGCCGACTTCTATGGTGAAATCAAAGCGAATAGCATCTCAATAGAAGATGGTGCCTTTTTTAAGGGCGAAATTGAATTGGATCGGGAGCCCCATACAAAGATTGACACTGCGGGTAAACAGATGAGCGGAGCGGAGCCTAAGCGAAGCCCGGTATCGAGCATTCCGCCGGTTGAAGCCGGCAAGGGAAAGTGATTCTTGGACACAATTATCGATAGGTCTTCAATGAGGTCTTCTCCTGAATCCAATCTCATTGAATATACCAGTAAGGTGCTTCAACTGCTCGCCGGCACATTTGAAAAACACCGGAATTCTCTGGTACTTGATGTGGGGCCGGTTTGCAATGAAAATATCGAGTTTTTCGCCCGGCGGGTAAAGAGGCTTTCCGTATGTGATATCTTCGCACGCCTGGACCGGGATCGGCGTAAAGGGCTGGAATCAAATTGTGTCTGGCGTCACCTGGACTATGCACCAGGCAGTTTTGACGCAATTAACCTTTGGGATCTTGTGGAACATCTCGACGACAATGAGGCAAGAAGACTGGCGGAAATTTGCTGCAATATGCTCAAGCCCAATGGCCTGTTATTTGTTACTGCCTTTGAGAAACAGCCCGCACCACGTGAGGTTCGTTCTTTTGTCACCGGGCAGGATTTCCGGCTTTCGTTGCGCCCTTTACCCGGAATTGATCTTCCCTGGTACTACCGCCATAATAGAGCGCTGATATCCTTGCTGATGCCTCTTCCTGTAGTCAAGATTTTCTGCTACCGCAGCGGAATCAGGGAGTTTTTATTTCAGCATGAATGAAAATTTTCAGTGTTGAAAAAATCATATAATAGCCGGCATTGTGCAAATCAGCCGCCGGCCGGGCTGCCGAAAGAGTCCATCGCCGGTGGCTTACCGGACGCAGTTTGAACAAGTTTTGGGCAGTACCATATTTGCTTAAAACGAAAAAGACATTTTTCGCAATTTTCTTACCCTTGCAAAAAATATTCCATCATTATCTCAATATAGAGCACTATACAAAAATCAGCAAATACAATTTTCCGGGGCTTTGGCGTTACGCGGATCAGGTGTAAATAATCGTCTGCAATGTTTGCAGCAATTTTGTAAATGGAAAAAGGCCTGATCAGAAGAAGGCTATTTTAGAATGCCTTTCCGGATTGCATGGTCAGGCTGTTTCCGTTGTCGGATGAGCCCCTCCTGGGTTATCGAAGCAACCAACCGGCCGCTTCGGGTGAAGATCTGGCCGTTGGACAGGCCCCGGGCCTTGAAGGCGTTGGGACTTTTCATCACGTAGAGCAGCCAGTCGTCGTCCATTTGGAATTCCCGGTGAAACCACATGGCATGATCCAGGCTGGCGGCCTGGATGGAGGGCTCCCAGAAGCTGTGGCCGTGGGGATAAAGGGAGGTGGTGACCAGCCCGAAGTCAGAGGCGTAGGCCAGCATGTACTTGTGCACGGCCAGGTCGGCGGGCATTTTACTGATGGCCTTGAGCCAAACGTAGCGAAGCGGATCACGCTTGTCCGGGGCAAAAGGGCTCTGGGGGTTGACCGGCCGGAATTCAATGGGTTTTTTACATAGCAATTTGTCCCGGAGAGACGGCGGGATTTTATCTTTCAGGCGTCTGGCCATCTTCAGTTCCGATTCCAGCTCTTCAGGGTCTTGGACATGGGGCATGGTATCCTGGTGGTCAAAGCCCGGTTCGTCGATATGAAACGAGGCGGACATGAGAAAAATGGCCCGTCCTTTCTGGATGGCCACCACCCGTCGGGTGGTAAAGCTGCCCCCGTCGCGGATGCAGTCCACCTGGTAGACAATGGGTTTTGCGGGATCCCCGGGTCTGAGAAAATAACCGTGCAGGCTATGGGCGCTTCGCCCGGCATCGACGGTTTTGGACGCGGCGGAAAGAGCCTGGCCCAGAACCTGGCCGCCGAAAACGTTTCCGAAGCCAAGGTCCTGGCTCTGGCCGCGGAAGAGGTTTTCCTCGATTTTTTCGAGTTTTAAAAGGTTCAGCAATTCATCAAGTACATTTCCCTGACTGCAGGTGGTCGATTCCATGGGGCTCCTTTTGGGATCGTTTTGTTTGAACAACCGGTTGCCGGTTGTCGGATACTGATTTTTGAATTCTTCCGTTTCCCGTCTTTCCGCAAGGGGCAGGTGATATCGGCCCAAACGGTTTCCAGCCCGGAAGCAATATCGGAAATATAGGCAGTTTCTTTGAATCCATTACATGGTTATACTTCAGCGCGCCGGATAAATTCCCCCCTCCTTTTCGAAGTATCAATAGGGAGCGTCATTATCATGGTAACCGCACCAATGACGGTTGCCGTCACAAAGGCGGCGTTATAGTCGCCGGTCAGGTCAAAAAGCCAGCCGGCGGCCACCGGCCCTATGGCGCATCCGATACAGGCGGAGAAGTTGACAATTCCCAGCAGAATTCCGTGGAAAAGGAGCCCAAACATCTCGGCAACGATGTTCGGCATAATGACCGAACCGCAGCCGTAGCCAAAGGCATGAAAAATTGCAAACAGATATAGTGCCCAAAGCGAATTCGTTGTAAGAAGCAAAAAAAGCCCGGCCATCAGCATTCCCAGCCCCATGACAAAGGCCGGTTTGCTGCCCAGACGATCGGCGATCATACCCGTTATAATCTTGGCAAAAAATACACTTCCCCCGAATATTGTCAGGATATTGGCAGCCTCGGCCTCTGAAAACCCGGCCTCAATGGCAAGCGGAGTGATATGGACAAGGATCGCAAAGGTTACCATTCCCCAGCACATAAAAACAGTGCAAAGCAACCAGAAAGAGGCCGTTTTCAATATGGCCTTGACATCCACTGGACCAATCGGTGCCGATTGGTGATTTTTCCGAGGTATAGCCGGCAAGGAGGTTCTGTCTGCACATTTTTTTTCCGGCAGCCGTAAAAAAAAGGCCGACACCACAATAATAATCAAGGCTGCCAGGCCGACCGTCATATAGGAAAATCGCCACCCGTTTGTCGAAATCAACCAACTGGCAAAGGGGGTCATCACCAGGGTGCCGGCCCCCATTCCGCTTGAAACAATACCGGTCATGAGACCTCTTTGTCTGTTGAACCACTTCGATACGGTGGAGAGAAGCGGAACATAGGAACCACTGAGGCCCATACCGGTCAGCACACCGTAAAACAGATAAAGATGCCAGGTAGAAGAGACCTGCGACATCAACATATATCCCATGCCCAGCAGTATGCCGCAAACAGTTACAATCGAGCGGGGGCCGAACCTGTCGCAGATTCGCCCCATGAACATTCCCCCGAAACCCTCGAGAAAAATCCCAAGGGAAAAGGCTCCGGACGTCATGGCCCGCGACCAACCGAATTCTCTTAAAAGCGGGGTAAAAAAAACGCCGAAACTGTAGTTGATTCCCCAGGCGATCAGCATTATCATAAACGCGATCGCCACGATAATGTAACCGTAGTAAGAGTCCGCTTCGGCCTGACAAAACGCAACCTTCCGATGGTTCATAGCATTTCCGTTATCGATTCAATACTTGTTTTTTAAAGTGCGTCAAAGAAACCTTTTCTCCCCGAACGTCGCAATTGACAATCTTTACCGGTTTCGTGTCCATATCATACAGAATATTTGTCCAGGTCTTGGCCGGGTTTTGATGTTTTTGCGACCATAAACATATGCTGTGATACTTATCGGCTTTCTTCTCGTCCATAGACCCCCCTACATGCAATATCCTAAGCCGGATAAACCCGCCAAAGGCGGACAAGCCGGCGCTGTTGAAAAAGGCGTACGCTGCAAATCACAAATTATAAACAAAATCCAAATTTCAATGCCCAAATCTCAAACAAGATCAAAAGCCATTTGATTAACCCCATGGGGGCCTTGAATTGGTGTGTATCTTGAGATTTAGATGCTAAATGTATATGAGCTAAGAATACTGGAAAAAGATAGAAATTGTCAAACGACAATTATTTTGGAAAGCTGACAACTATAGACGTTCGTCACTAATTGAACTGCTGCGATATTGGTGCAGATATAATTTTACAATGAGGTGAGTCATGCCAGGGCAGGCCGGATTGGATGCGCCGGGAATTTTATATCCTGCTGGTTTGACCTTCCCATAATCGCCGGTACAAACCATGTTGATTCAAAAGTTCATTATGAGTGCCTTCCTCGGCAATTTTGCCATCATCCATTACAACAATATGATCCGAATTGATAATAGTAGAGAGCTGGTGAGTAACGATTATAACTGTTCTGCCTGCCGTAAGATTATCAATAGCTTCAATTACCTTTTTTTCACTGACGGCATCCAGACCTACAGTCGGTTCATCCAGGATCACAATAGGAACATTTCTGAGAATGGTTCTTGCAATAGCGATACGCCGTTTCTGGCCTCCGGAAAGCCGCGCTCCCCCTTCTCCAAGATGAGTATCGTAACCTTCCGGTAGTTCTTGAATGAACTCATGAGCCTTGGCAGTTTTGGCGGCAGCAATAATATTTTCATTACTAGCAATATCGGCAAGATTTCCACTATAAGCCAAAGCAATGTTTTCTTTGACAGTTGTATCAAATATGTATGAATCCTGAAGTACGGTAGATATCTGGGTGCGAAGAGAATTCAGCGTAAACTTACGAATATCAATATTATCAATTGTAATTGTACCATGTTGAGGATCATAAAGCCTCAGGAGAAGATTAACTATCGTGGATTTGCCACAGCCTGAATTACCGACAATGGCTAATTTCTCGCCTGCTTTTATTTTAAGATCAAAGCCTTTCACTACCTCTTTATCGGATTGGTAAGCAAAATGCACCCGGGAGAAATGAATTCGGCCCTTAAAAGGAGCAGCTTCAACAGCGTCATCCAGTTCACAAACTCCCATTTTTTCAGGACTGATGCACATTATTTCTTCAACTCGTTCATTGCTTGCCATGGATTTGGCGGCTTTGCCCATGAATTTGCTGAATTCGCGCACAGGCCTGAACAAGCTGTTTAAATAAGTTAAAAATATAGTAAGTTGTCCCACTGTAAGGCACCCGTGAAGAATTCTAAGGGCACCGATAAACAGCACAAAAGCTCTTGTTAAACTGACTAAAAATTCAACAGAAGAAGAGAGCAGCCCCTGGTAACGGCCTGCCTGAATACCTTTATCCGCAGAAAGTTTTCCGTCTGCAAGCAAATCGTCCGTAATCTCATTTTCCATAGAAAGCGATGCTATTGCCTTATGATAATAGAAGGCTTCTTGAGCAGTTGAAGCCATGCTTCCCTCCAAACGTCTCTGATGCTGCATAGCTTTTTTAGTACGGTTTGAAAAATAAATACTCGCCATGTAAACTATCGGAATAACAATAATAAAAGTTATGGCATAAACCCAGTCCAATGAAAAAACAATAATCAAAATGCCGGTGATTGTGGGCAGACTGCGAACCAGAATAATGATAAAAAGCTCCAGGATATCCTGAAGTTCTGCTGTATCTTTGGATATTCTATTGGTAAGGTCGCCACTGCGAGATTCATCAAAGAAACGATGGGGCAGGTTGATAATATGAGAAAAAAGTCTGTTGCGGATTTCCAGAGTTACCCCTTGTCCCAATCGGGTAAGATAAATACTTTGTAAGTAAACAAAAAAGCTTTTAAAGAAGATTATAAGAATCAAAAAACCAATTCCAAGATAGAGAAAGTCAAAGCGTGTTTCTATGAAAATAGCCTTGAATGAGCCAATAATAAAATGCAGCAGCCCTACTTTAGTACCGGTCACTGTACCGGCGTCAGGCACTCGCTGGATAATTTCATCAATAATGCTTTTCATGGGCCAGGGTTGAAGTAAAATCGTAACGGTCTCTCCCACAAAAGCAAATACTAAAATTAAAACGGACTTCCAGTTTTTTTTAGTTGCCTGCCAGAGTTGAGAACATCGAAGATTTTTCAGGCTCTTTATCATTGCCATATCTCCTGCATTAACGATTTTACTTCATATGTGAATTTGTTTGTCGAGTCATAATGAATCTCCCCGTCGCAAACGGGCGGGGAGATTCAAAAGACCACAATCAAAAGTTGAGATGCGGGGTGAATCCTTTGCGATTCTAAAAACCCGGTGTTCTGTTTTATCTGAAAAGGATCAGTTCATTTCATGCGTAAAACTGTCTTTTATGGTTTTATCTTCTAAAATAACTTTTGTAAGAACGGTATAAACCCCTTTCTTTTTCATGTCGACAGTCGTACCGAATCCTTTGCTCATGAACATTCCCATTGCTTTTTGTTTAGTGCCGTCGGCGTCTTTTATGATGAAGCCTGCTTTTCCCTTGAGAACCGGTTTATGATTTTTATCCATTATATACAACATGATATGATGTGGTTTGTCCATTTTTTTGCCCGTCATATCATGGGAACTTCCGGAGTGGCCGGTTGCCTTTTGCTCTCTAAGATCCATGAGGTAGTAGGACAGCATATAACCATCCACCATAGATTCATGTATCAGGTCGCCTATTTTATCTGACTTTGTCATGTCGTGCCCTTTCATGTTGCTGCTCGCGGCAAAGACAAAACCTGTGCAGAGAGCGGACAAAAGAAGACCGGTCAGAATAAGTTCGATAATTTTTTTCATTGTTAACTCCTTTCATTTTAAAGTTATTCGGGTTTGATTTTCCACGACTTCCACAGATCATACATCACCGGAATAATAAAAAGTGTCATAATGGTTGAGGAGACAAGCCCTCCGACCATGGGTGCTGCGATCCGCTTCATGATCTGGGACCCGGCACCGACACCGTACATGACCGGCAGAAGACCGATTAAAGTCGTAGCAACTGTCATTATTTTAGGACGAACCCTTTCCACCGCACCCTCAATAATGGATGCTTCAAGATCCTTTGCAGAATTCATCCGCTTTTCATGTTTTTTTTGTTTAAATGCTCCGTCAAGGTATACAAGCATGACAATTCCTGTCTCGGTGGCAAGCCCGGCAAGGGCGATAAAGCCGACACCGATCGCAACGGACATGTTATAATCAAGAAGATATATCAGCCAGATTCCCCCCAGAAGAGCAAACGGGAGGCTTGCCATTACAATGATGACCTCAACGATATTGCTGAAATGAATATAAAGAAGTATGAAAATAACAAGCAGTGTCGCCGGAATGATAACATTCAGTGTTTTTTTTGCTTTTTCCATGTACTCGTACTGACCGGACCAGATAAAGGAATATCCCGGAGGCAGTTTTATTTTTTCATCTACAAGTTTTTTCGCATTTTTAACATAGGTACCCACATCTATATCTTTAATATCAACATAAACCCAGGCGGTTCTTTTTGAATTTTCACTCTTAATACCTGCGGGTCCTTTATGGATGGAAATTTCGGCAAGATGCGTCAAGGGGACCTGGGCACCGGATGGTGTTGGAACCATGACCCGTTTTATCATATCAATATTGTCTCTTAGCTCACGGTTGTACCTTACATTAACGGGATACCTTTCAAGACCTTCTATGGTATAAGTGACATTCATTCCGCCGATGGCAGTTGTAATAATATCCTGAACATCCTGGACCAAAAGCCCGTATCGTGCGATATTTTTCCGATGGATTATAAAATCAAGATAATTTCCTCCGGTGACACGCTCTGCAAAAACAGAAAGTGTACCGGGTGCGTCTTTTAAAGCAGCTTCTATATTTTCTCCGAGTTCTGCCAGTATGGCAAGCTCCGGTCCCAAAATTTTTATTCCCACAGGTGTTTTGATGCCGGTTGACAGCATGTCGATACGGGTTTTAATCGGCATGGTCCAGGCATTGGTCAGGCCCGGAAATTTGACGGCCTGGTCCAAATTTTCGGCAAGCTCTTTAGTGGTAATGTATCTTTGTTCAGGCAAGAGCCATTTAAACGGTATTTTAAATAAATCTGGCCAGTTGGAAAAAAATCGTTTGATTTTTTTCTTTCTCCATTCATGGATAATTTTTCCCTCTATCTGTTCCGGCCAGACCCAGGCGAGTGGTTTTTTAAGCCACCCCGGCCAGCTGGAAAAAAATCTTTTCTTTTCAAGTATTTCATATTCAACCCGGGGAGTAAGCGTGATCACTGTTTCTATCATGGACAAAGGAGCCGGATCCGTAGATGTTTCCGCCCTTCCAATTTTGCCTAGAGTCGTTTTGACTTCAGGAAATCGCTGTATGATTTTATCGGTCTGCTGCAAAAGCTCTCTTGCCTTGGTAATGGAAATACCCGGCAAGGTTGTCGGCATATAAAGCAGATCCCCTTCATTTAACGGGGGCATAAACTCGCTGCCAAGGCGACTCATTGGATACCAGGTGATGCCAATGGCAATAAGGGCGGCAAGAAGTGTTATCTTCTTCCATTTTAAGACAACTTTTATTGTTGGCAGATAAAGTTTTATTAAAAAACGGGAAACAGGGTTTTTTTGTTCTGAAATTATTTTTTGAGAACAAAGGCAGAAATAAAGAAAAGTCGAAATCCCAACGGCAAAAACAAGGCTTACATCCGGAAGATTCAATCCGGCAAGACCGGCAAATATAACCGCAAAAGGGGGACCTGCAATGGCCGCAACCCAGAGGCTTATTTTTTTCTTTTTAGAAAGCGTTGGATCAATGGGATTTTCTCGAATAAAAAAGGTCATCAACACAGGGATAATGGTAATGGCAAGCAGGGATGATGCTGCCATGGCAGTGGTTTTGGTATAGGCAAGCGGACGGAACAAACGTCCGGATTGCTCCCCCAGGCTGAACACGGGCAAAAATGAAATGGTAATGATCAGCAGGCTGAAAAAAAGCGCCGGGCCGACTTCTTTTGATGCATCGATAATAATTTGAGTATGGCTTTTTTCCCCTTTGTCCCGTTGAAGATGCTTGTGGGCGTTTTCAACAAGAACAATGGAGGCATCGACCATAACTCCGATGGCAATGGCAATCCCTCCAAGGCTCATTATGTTGGCATTAACCCCCAACGGAAACATGATTAAAAATGACATCAAGATTCCCACGGGCAGCGTGAAGATTGCCACAAAAGCAGATCTGAAATGAAGAAGGAAGATAATACAGATGACAGCAACCACAATCATTTCTTCCGTCAGCTTTGTTTTAAGCGTTTCAACAGCCCTTTCAATTAAAGCGGATCTGTCGTACCCGGTGAGAATTTCAACACCATCCGGAAGGCCTTTTTCCAGTTCCTTTAATTTTTGTTTAACCTTTTTGATAACTTTAAGTGCATTTTCACCATATCGCATAATGACAATGCCGCCAACGATCTCGCCTTCTCCCTTCCATTCAAAGATGCCGCGTCGCAGTTCAGGCCCGATCTGAACATTTGCAATGTCTTTTAATAAGATAGGTGTTCCTTTTTTATCGAATGAAACGGCAATATTTTTTATATCTTCAACAGATTTTATATATCCGAGGCCGCGCACCATAAATTCGGTTTCACCCATTTCAAGGAGTTTGCCTCCTACATCAGAGTTGGACCGCTTTATCGCTTTTTTGATCTTCTGGATAGGAATATTATAGGAAACCAGTTTATTCGGATCCACTTCCACCTGGTATTGTTTTACAAACCCGCCGATGCTCGCTACTTCAGAGACCCCTGGAACAGCGGTTAATTCATATCTTAAAAACCAATCCTGAATGGAACGCAGCTCTTGCAGGTCGGTTTTGCCTGTTGTGTCCTTTAAAACATATTCATATACCCAGCCAACCCCTGTTGCATCGGGCCCCAGACTTGGCGTAACACCTTGGGGCAGTCTTCCTGAAACAAAATTGAGATACTCCATCACTCTGGATCTTGCCCAGTAAATATCCGTTCCGTCTTCAAAGATAAGGTATACAAAAGAATACCCGAAAAAGGAGTACCCTCTGACAACTTTTGCAAAGGGAACGCTGAGCATGGCGGTTGTCAGCGGATAGGTCACTTGATCCTCAACAACCTCAGGCGCCTGGCCCGGATATTCAGTATATACAATCACCTGAACATCAGACAGATCGGGAATTGCATCAAGGGGGGTATTCACCATGGCCAAAATTCCTGCGACAATGATAAACAGCGTAGCAAGTATAACCATAAACCGATTGTTAACAGACCATTCAATTATTTTTTCTATCATTGGAAATCACCTTTTTATTCCATATCTTCAAAAAAATTCTCTTCAGGTTCCATGTCATCAAAGAAGTTATCATCATTTTCTTTGTCTGCAGAGGCTGATTTTGACGCAATCATTTTTTGGATGGCTTCCTTCAGTTTGGACTCGGAATCAAGCAGGAACTGACCGGACACCACAACGGTATCGTCCTGTATAAGTCCGGTTAATATCTCTACTTTGCCGTTATCAAGATAAATGCCCGTCGTAACCTCTCTTGGCGTATACTTCCCCTTTCCTTTTGCAACAAAAACAATTTTTTTCAGACCGGAATGGATCACCGCTTCAGAAGATATGGAAATTCCCTCTCTGCCCGCCCCTGTTTTTATACGGATTCTTGCAAACATATCAGGCTTGAGCTCATTATTTTTATTTTCAAACTCTATCCGGATAATCACATCCCTGGTTTTTGTCTGAAGATATGGAAAGATATAAGAAATTTTTCCCTTATATATTTTTCCCGGGTTATAGGACAGGGTCATTTCAACCTTTTGGCCTGTGAATACAAGGTTTTGCTCATATTCAAAGATATGAGCTTCCACCCAGACATGGGAAAGGTCTGAAATCGTATAAAGGCTTGCTCCTAATTTCACAAAGGCCCCTTCGATAATATTTTTATGAGTGACTACGCCGGTGAAAGGAGATCTGACAATAAGTGATCTTTTAACTTCCCCATTTTTTTCAATGGAAGCGATTTCCCTGTCTGCAATATCAAAATAACCCAACCTTTTTTTGGCTGCAACAAGGAGCTCTTTGTTTAAAACAATTTTGTTTTTTTGATAATTTTTAAAAGCAGACAGATATTCTTCCTGGGATGCCAGAAGGGACGGAGAGTATACCTCGTAAAGGGGTTGTCCTTTTTTTATAAAAAAACCGGTATAATCTGCATAAAGTTTTTCAATCCAACCGGAATATTTCTGACTGACAATACCGGTTCTTGTTTCGTCAAATGTAATATGGCCATAGGTGTTAATTGTATGTTGAATAGGTGTTTTCAAGGCTTTTTGTGTTTTTAAACCCATGTTCTGCTCCACAACAGGGTCTATTTTTATATCAACACCTCCCACAAGCTCGTCTTCATAAACGGGCACCAGATCCATACCCATTTTACTTTTGCCGGGCTGTTCATAGATTTCAGTCGGGTCCATGGGGGCTTTCCAGTAAACAATTCTCCGGTCTTTGCTTTCAGAACCGCCTTCAACTTCATCTTCATAAACGGGCACCAGATCCATACCCATTTTACTTTTGCCGGGCTCGTCATATATTTCCATGGGATCCATTGGTGCTCGCCAGTAAATAATTTTTTGGTCTTTCAAACCTTGACGATCTGTTTTTGCTTGCTCAATAATATTGGCGCTTTCATTCTGATTCAGATTGACACCGGTACGTTTGACGATTGCAAAAGTTATTGAAGCGGTAATAATAGCTGTGATTAAAGCCGTTACCAAAATAAGTTTTTTATTATTATTTTTCTGTTTCATGTTTACATTCCTCTAAATTTTTGCCATCAAAAGCTGTTTCCAATTATCTCTTCAAGATTTGCCGTTGAAATCTCCAGATCGGTCTGTTTCTTTGCTATGGTCAGCTTTACCTTTAACCAGTATGTATACGAGTCTATGGCCTGGGAAAAAGGGATTGATCCTGCTTCATATTCTCGGGTGGTAACATCCAGTGCTGATTTGGATAACGGCAAGATTCTTTTTTTGTACAGATGAAGTTCCCGATTATTCTTATCCACTTCGAACCATGCATTTCTCACCATTATATCCGTATCATTTTCCTGTTTAACAAGGGTTTGTTGTAAGCTTAAAAGTTTTTGTTTTGTTTGATTCAGCCATGGATCATCAATTCCATACCAGGGTTTTAAAGGGCCTTTGTTTTTCATAGATGCCATGGTTTTTTCCCGGAAGGCAGGTTTTTCGGCTCCGGTACCAACCGTATTCACCGCTGCATCTTCATAGGTTGAAAAGCCGAGCGTAAAAGGTTCCCGTATCATGGATTCCGACATTTCGATCATGCGTTGAATTTTTCCGATCTCGTGCCGGATGACTTTTAACTCCTGCCTGTTCTGCCTGGCCAGGGAGTAAAGGTCTTCAGGGCTAAAGATTCTTTTATAAGGATTGTGTAAAACAACCGCCCCCATTTTTGTTTTCGCAGGCAGATTTAGAAGCTCAAGGAGTTTTACTTCAATATTTTTCTTTTTAGATGACAGGGTCACCAAATCTTCTTTCAGGATCTCGATCTTGATCTTGATTTTAATAATATCCTGATAACTGGTTTTACCGCTTTTATACAGTGCTGTTGCCACACCATTGAGGCGGTTAAACGCATCAATGGTTTCAGAAGTAATTTCTATGGATTGCCTTACAAAAACAATATTCCAGTACGCTTTTCGAATTTGGGTAATCACATTTTTCTGAGTGATGTTCATCTTTTCCACCAGCAAAGCAACTTTTTGCTGAATGACTTGGCCTTTTAGAGAAGTTAAACCCGGGAAGGGATATTCTTGTTTTATCGATTTCCTCATTTTAAGGGGTGTGGTTTTTGTGTTGATACCTTCTGTAAATGCTGAGTATTGTTTCAAAT
>Ga0207996_1000840_pt1 | contig 24480 bp, 20 predicted proteins | sample AntAceMetag02UKG_FD_184773 | JGI IMG/M metagenome (GOLD analysis project Ga0207996, IMG submission 184773) | Saline lake microbial communities from Ace Lake, Antarctica - Antarctic Ace Lake Metagenome 02UKG (SPAdes) (version 2) | ecosystem: Environmental > Aquatic > Non-marine Saline and...
GTGGATAAGTTGAACAACAGACCAAGAAAATGTCTTAACTTCAAAACGCCCTATGAAGCGTTTGAAAGCTTAACAGGCGTTAATGTCCAAAAAATAATGGGCTATGCACTTATCACTTGAATTCAGGCAACATTTTTATTGTATAAATTCTTTTTGCTAAATGCAAAAACAAAATGAGGATGGGGCCATTCTCTCCCAACCCCACTTCTTACTTATATTTATTCTGATTTTTCTAAGACTTAGCTGAGAGAAAATGGTTCAAATAAAACCACACACCTAAAGCTGTAGATGTCACTCAATAGCAAACACTCCGCCTCTCCCAGAATCACTTCAAAATTTGCTTTTTTTCAAAGCTTTCGATATCATTAAACAAAGGTCTCAATTCATACAAGTATTCACTCTAAAACCTTTATCTGAACCAAAGAACCTCTATGAAAAAATCGTATACGTTGGCAAGTACCCTCTGTATTCTGTCCGTCCTGTTCTGGTCGGGCTCTGTAATGGCTAAATCGGTTTCTCTGGAATTTACGGAAAGAGAGAATGAAGGAATTCTTTTCCAGGACATTGCTTCTGTCTACTCGGCTTCAAAGTATGATCAAAAGGTCATCGAGGCTCCCGCCAGAGTCAGTATTGTAACAGCCAAAGAGATCGCCCGTTACGGCTATAGAACACTTGGCGATATTCTGAACAGCCTTCCCGGATTTTATATAAATTATGACCGTAATTACGGCTATACCGGCGTACGTGGTTTTGCAACACCTGGGGATTTCGGCACCAAATTTCTGCAGCTGGTAGATGGTCATCGTACGAATGATAACATCTACGACGGAACGTATATTGATAAAGTTTTATTGTAGATGTTGATCTGATTGATCGGGTTGAAGTTGTACGCGGCCCCAGTTCCTCCCTGTACGGCAGCAGTGCATTTTTTGGAGTGGTTAACGTGATAACCAAAAAGGGACGGGATCTCCAGGGGTTTGACATTTCAGCAACAGCCGGCAGTTTCGACAATTACCAGGGACGCCTGAGCTATGGTAAACGCTTTGGTAACGGTTTGGAAATACTTGTCTCGGGTACCTACAGTGACAGTAACGGTGATGACAGACTCTACTACCAGGAGTTCGACGACCCAGCCACCAACAACGGCTTTGCTGAGAATGTTGATGATGAAGATGTGAACAATTTTTTGGCCAAACTGTCTTTTGGTGATTTCCTCCTTGAGGGTGCATATGTAAACCGTGAAAAAGGGATCCCCACGGGCTCCTACGATACAGTATTCAACGATCCGGGTACCCGCACCTGGGATAAACATGCTTACCTTGATCTCAAATATCAGCATCTGATAGATAACACAATCGAATTGACTGCCCGTCTCTTCTACGATCACTACGAATACGATGGCAACTGGGTCTACGATTACTCTGAAGAAGGTGATTTGTCTGATTTCGATATTTTTTATGACATGGCCCATGGCGACTGGTGGGGATCTGAAGTGTTGGTGACCCGTCCCCTTTTTGAACAGCATAAGTTGACCCTGGGGGCAGAATATCGGGGTAATCTACGCCAATACCAGAAGCAGTGGGATGCGTATGATGTCTACCAAGATGACGAGAAAGACGACTACACCTGGGCACTTTTTGTGCAGGATGAATATAGAATATTTGACAACCTGATACTTAACCTTGGCATTCGCTATGACGAATTCGAGACCGTTGGTTCCACCACTAATCCGAGGGCCGCCTTGCTTTATTCGCCCTTTGCTTCTACCCACCTCAAGTTGCTCTACGGTACGGCCTTTCGGGCACCGAATGCTTATGAATTGTATTACCATGATGGCGGCCTCACCCAGAAAAGCGCCGGTGATCTCGACTCTGAGAACATTGAGACCTTTGAATTTGTAGTGGAACAAGAACTGACGAAACATATCCGGGCAGGTGCCTCTATTTTTCACAACGATATAGAGGACTTAATTACATTGACCACGGACATCAACGACGACCTGCTGGTTTTCAGAAACCTGGATGATTCAACAGCCACAGGAGGTGAACTCCAGCTTGAAGGTCGTTGGGATAACGGCTGGGCAGGGTCGATCAGTTATTCCTATCAGTACGCAGAAAACAAATCAACCAACGAACGACTGGTTAATTCGCCGCTTAATATGGTAAAATGTAACGTTATGATCCCTCTACTGGAAGACAAATTAATGGCTGCTCTGGAAGCACAGTATGAAAGCGGCCGTAAAACATTAAGTGATGATCAGACAGATAATGTTTTTCTTACCAATTTGACTTTGCTCAGCAGGAATGTGATCAAGGGTGTGACATTGTCTGCGAGCATCTACAACCTCTTTGACCAGAACTATGCCTACCCTGCCTCGGAAGAGCATTCTCAGGACAGCATTGAGCAGGATGGCCGTACATTTCGGATTAAATTGGATTATTCCTTTTAACTGATAACGAAATGAATCGAACAGGTCGTACATATCTACCCCGACTGCAGATGCTTCTGGTTGGAATCCTGCTAGGTTTTTCCTCTAGCGAGAATCTTTGGGCTGTAGAAAAAGGATTTTCGATTGTTTCTTTGAGCAGTCAACAATCGACACAGTCTCTGCAGATAATTGAAAGTTTTGAAAAACAGGTGTCTGCACTGTTCCCGAAAACAGAATTTGTTCGATATTCTGTTCAAAAAACATCGGTGGAAAACAATCAGATTTTGGAGGAGATCAATAAGAGCAAGCCTACTCTAATGTTGACCGTTGGCTCCGAGTCGACGGATATAGGATTACGTTCCAAGCCTGATTTACCGATAGTTGCTGCCATGATTCTGAATAAACAAATACTAAAGAAATCACCACGAGCTACAGGCGTTCTGCTCAGTTTTCCACCTGAGGTTCATATAGAATACATTCGACGTTTTCTTCCTGATGTCAACCGTGTAGCCACCCTCTACAATCCACAGGAAAACAGCCAATTGATTGATAAAATGATAAAAACAGCGAGGGCATATGATCTTAAGATTGATGCGATGCCAGTGGAATCTATCAAACAATTACCAGCTGTACTTAAATCCCTTGGCCGCACTGCAGACATGCTGCTTGGCTTACCCGATAAGACAGTCTATTCAGGAAAAACAGCCAAGGCTGTACTGCTTTCCACCTTTCGCAATCGTATCCCGTTTGCCGGACTTTCACCACCCTGGGTCAAGGCCGGGGCACTCTATTCCCTTGATTGGGACTATGCGGATATAGGAAGACAGTGCAGCGTACTTGCCTGGAAGATTCTTACAGGAACAGATGTTAAAGATATTGCCGTGGTGCCACCTGAAAAGGTTCTCTATGTAATCAACTTGAGGACCGCAGATCACATGCGACTGACAATTAATCCAACCCTGGTTCAAGGTGCAACAAAGGTATACAAATAAGGGTAACATATGAGCCTTAAAGAAGAACTGAGTCTGGCCAGTAAATTTAATTTTTTATCAATTTTCCTTGTTTTGGTAACCGGTCTTTCTATTATAGCCTTTGACGTACGGCAAAAACGAGTTGAAGGACGCAAGGCGCTGCTGAGACAGGGAACTGAAATAGTCAAAATGATAGCCAATTTCAGCGAATATGCTGTGTTTTCCGAAGCCCAGGAAAGCCTGCAACATGCTGTTCAAAGACAAAGTGATGAAACAGTTTACCTGGCTCTGCTGCGTAGTGACCAAACAGTACTCATTGAAAAATACTATGGGTCTAGTTTTGGGCCGCAACATTTATCAGACATTCACACCACCCGTGGGTACCACAATTCGTCTCCCGAAAGCACGGTTTCCACCTTTGATCATGGAGAATATTTTCAATTTGTTAGCAAGATTATCAGTCAGGTGTCTGCTCTTGATTCACTGGAAATAACCAACAAAAAGGAGAGTGTGCCCTCTCAAGTGATTGGTTATGTGTGCTTGTTTTTTTCCACGAAACAGATGCAACAACAAATCAATAGCGCTATTGGGGCGATGCTGTTACTAACCGTTGCTATCGTAGCTTTGGCCATACTTATCACATTGTACGTAACTAAAAAAATCACGACTCCTCTTAAAAAGTTAACTCAGGCTACGGAAAAGGTTTCCAATGATGATTTGACTGGCAGGATTGACGTTGGCGGTGGACGTGAATTTTCCGTTTTGGCTCAAAGCTTTAATCGTATGATTGATCGACTACGTATCTCACGAGAAAAAGTTGCAGAATACCAACAGGAACTTGAGCAAAAGGTTGAAGAGCGGACAGTTGAACTGCTTGCAGCTAAGGAGGGAGCCGAAGCAGCCAATCATGCCAAGAGTGAATTCCTTGCCAACATGAGCCATGAGGTCAGGACTCCGATGAACGGTGTCCTTGGTGTCACGGACTTGCTGCTCAAGGCTGACCTACCCGAAAAGCACAAGAAGCTGGTCCAAACCATCCGTTCTTCCGGGAAAAAGCTACTCCTTATAGTCAATGATATCCTTGATTTTTCAAAAATCGAGGCTGGGCGGCTGGAACTTGAGAGTATTAATTTTAATCTGCGTGAACTGGTCGATGATATTTATGACATTTTCTCCTATAAAACCAGTGAAAAAAGTTTAACCCTGACCAGCCAGATCCACAAAGATATTCCCGAAATTGTTCATGGTGATCCCGCACGCTTACGACAAATCCTTATCAATCTCATTGGAAATGCTATCAAGTTTACTGACCATGGCAATGTAAATTTAAATTGCGATCTAATAGAACAAAAAAACGATGTATGCATGCTATGTTTTGAAGTACGTGATACCGGCATTGGGCTCACCCAAGAAAAAATGAAAGTGATTTTTGACACTTTTTCTCAGGCAGACAGCAGTACGACACGGAAATATGGTGGAACTGGGCTTGGCCTCACTATTTCACGGCAACTTGTGGAATTGATGCAGGGAACAATTCAGGTAGAAAGTAAACTGGGTTCAGGTAGCACTTTCCGCTTTACGACACATCTGCAGGTTCCAGCTGATCAGGAAACAGCAATATCAGAATACAACCAGGAACAGCAAGGCCCCAATTTGGATGTTTTCCTGACTGACTGCCATGTTCTCCTTGCCGAGGATAATCTTACTAATCAGATTGTTGCCATGGGGATGCTGGAATTTTTCGGATGTAAGGTTGAACTGGCTGTAAACGGCAGGCAGGCTGTTGAGGCGGTAAAAAAGGATAGATTTGATCTTATTTTCATGGATTGTCAGATGCCCGAGCTTGATGGCTATGGAGCAACCGGTGAGATACGAGAATTTGAAAAATTAGTCAGACGTTTTCACACTCCGATCGTAGCACTTACTGCCCATGCCATGAGTGGTGACCGGCAACGCTGTTTGAGCGCCGGAATGGACGATTACCTAAGCAAGCCCTTACAGCCAGCTCAACTCCAATCTGTTTTAGGGAAATGGGTATCCCTATCACATCAGGAAACAGGTTCGCAAATCGTGGAGATTGTTGAACAGGAACAGCCCCTCCCTACCGCAAAGCGTTTTGACGCCAATGCATTGCAAATGTACCTTAAAATCCAAAAACAAGACGGGCCTGACATCATTGGAACAATTATCAAAAGTTATCTTCAAGGCGCTCCAATCCTGCTGCAGTCCATAGAAGAGGGTGTCCGCGCCCGAGATACTGAGATCTTGTGGAAGGCCGCTCATACCATGAAATCCAACAACGCTACGGTCGGTGCAACAAGAATGACTGAAATCTGCCAGAAAATGGAGATAAAAGGCAAAATAGGAAGTCTTGAAAGCTGCGGGCAACTGCTTGAAGAGTTGAAAGGAGAATTTAAATACATCGAAAAACAATTACAGAGCATTGCAGAAGAGGGATTGACTGGTACAACTGATTGTAATTCAAATCAAAGTACAGACTTTAAGAAAATATTACTCATGGATGATGACGAACTTTGTCGAAATACCGGCCAGGGTCTGCTTAAACATCTCGGTTATTCCGTTGAACTTGCTCTCAATGGTGAGCAGGCTATTGAGCGTTATCGGGCTGCAGTTGATCGTGGAGAACCTTTTAATGTCGTTATTATGGATTTAACTATTTCTGATGGGATGGGAGGGAAAGAAGCAGTGGTAAAACTGTTACAGATCGATCCCTCTGCAAAAGTTATTGTCTCCAGTGGGTCTTCTAGTGATCCGGAAATGACAAATCACAGCGAATATGGTTTTTGCGCTGCACTTCCCAAACCTGTTAGCCTGAAGGAATTGAGTAATGTACTCAGTTCTGTTGCCAGACAAGGCACGGAAACTTAATTTTCCTCGTATGATTAGAGTTTAATAGCACCACCCCTTTCAACTGAAATCACCGTACAAGACTTAAACCCATTTAATATTACAATCAATATGTTACCATCTCCAACAACATTATCGCAATGTAATCGCCAGCCCATTATCGCAATAGTAGTATCCGCGACATGCCAACACATCGACTAACAGCCTTTCTCCTTGCCCCTTTTTCCCATATCCTTTATTCTGGCAACTTCATAAACAACCACAAGGAGACTCTTATGGAATACTCTTCTGAAGTAAAAGAAATGTGCCCGTTAATTCAGGGGACTAATCATGGCCCCTCACCTATCCCCCAGGAAGGTGGATGGACACAGGCCAAAGAAATAAAAGATATTAGTGGATTGACTCACGGAGTAGGCTGGTGCGCGCCTCACCAGGGTGCCTGTAAACTCACCCTGAACATTAAAGACGGTATCATCGAAGAAGCACTTATTGAAACCATCGGCTGTACCGGAATGACCCACTCCGCTGCCATGGCTTCCGAAATCATGCCAGGGAAGACTATCCTCGAAGCACTCAATACTGACCTTGTCTGCGATGCTATTAATGTCGCCATGCGCGAGTTATTCCTGCAAATCGTATACGGTCGCAGTCAGTCCGCTTTTTCTGAAGGTGGTCTTCCCATCGGGGCAGGTCTTGAAGACCTCGGCAAGGGATTACGTTCCGTTACCGCAAGCACCTATGGCACAAAACTCAAAGGTCCCAGATATCTCGAAGTCACCGAAGGCTATGTTATGGAATTAGCACTCGATGCGGACAGTGAGATCATCGGCTACAAATTTGTTCATCTCGGTCGGATGATGGAAGCAATCAGGAACGGTGAAGATGCCAACAAAGCACTCGAGAATGCAACGGGGACTTATGGTCGCTTTGCAGATGCAGTAAAAACTATTGATCCGCGTAAGGAATAAGGAGAAACTCATGGCATTATTTGAAAGTTATGAAAGGCGGATCGATCAGATCATTCCTGTTCTTGAAAAATATGGAATGAAAAGCCTTGAAGAGGCCAAAGAAGTATGTGATGCGTATGGTGTTGATGTTGCCCAAATTGTAAAGAACATCCAGCCCATCTGTTTCGACAATGCCTGCTGGGCATATACCGTTGGTGCTGCCATTGCCATCAAAAAAGGTGAGACAAAAGCCGTTGATATTGCCGCCACCCTGGGCACTGGCCTCCAGGCCTTCTGTATCCCCGGATCCGTTGCAGATCATCGCCAGGTAGGCATAGGACATGGAAATCTTGCCGCCATGCTTCTGCGTGAAGAGACAAAATGCTTTGCCTTTATTGCAGGCCACGAGTCCTTTGCAGCAGCTGAGGGTGCAATCGGACTTGCCATGTCTGCAAACCGTGTTCGCAAAGATCCGCTGCGCGTTATATTGAATGGTCTTGGCAAGGATGCCTCACATATTATTTCACGTATCAACGGATTCACCAGCGTGGAGACACAGTTTGTTTACGCCACTTCGGAACTGAAGGTTGTCAAAGAAAAACGTTTTTCAGAAGGGCCTCGAGGAGAGGTGCGTTGCTATGGTGCCGATGATGTTCGTGAAGGGGTAGCCATTAATCATCTGGAAGGTGTTGATGTATCCATTACCGGAAACTCCACCAACCCCACCCGCTTTCAGCATCCCGTTGCAGGAACCTATAAAAAAGAATGTAACATTGCCGGGAAGAAATATTTTTCAGTAGCATCCGGGGGTGGTACAGGACGAACTCTTCATCCCGACAATATGGGCGCAGGCCCTGCATCCTATGGAATGACAGATACCATGGGACGCATGCATTCCGATGCTCAGTTTGCCGGATCTTCTTCGGTACCTGCACATGTTGAGATGATGGGTCTGATTGGCATGGGGAATAATCCCATGGTTGGTGCCTCTGTTGCCGTTGCGGTTGCCTTGGAACAAGCCAGCTAACCACACATACTACCAAACAAAAAAAGCCCGAATACACATGGTATCCGGGCTTTTTTTATTTCAGTTCTAACACCAGCGATAAACGATAAGCCGGCATAGTACCTAAGAAAACATGTAACTATTCACCGAAATTGAGTTTGAGTCGGAATTGTATAACGAATACGCTGGTAGGAAACTGGAGACATGACCCAATTCGTCTTTGTCTTTTGAATTGGGATCGTGTTCCCCGATTCCGGATAAATATTGTGCCGTTCAATAGCATGGTGAATAGTTACGAAAATATTTCAGATTAGTCACCCTCCGCTGTGGCAGGTGTGGGAGCCGTAGCATCGTGTATTTTTTCCTTTCCCTTCTCCCAGGCGGTCTTACTCTGTTCCTTAGTTGCCTTCCAAGCCTTGGCCGACTCTTCTTTTGTCGCATCCCAGGCTTCAGCGGATCCTTCTCTGGTGGCTTCCCAAGCTTCCTTGGACCCGTCCTTCGTAGCATCCCAGGCTTTTTTGGATGAATCCGCCGTCGCATCCCCAACAGCATGAGCTGCTTCTCCGATTTCATCCCCGGCCTTTTGCCAGCCTGACGCTTTTTCTGGCACAGCTGCCGCATCAACAGCAACTTCTTGAGCACACACCGTAGAAACCATGCCTGACATCCAAAAAAACAAAGTAATTGCCAATATGTTCTTCATAGTAAAAATCCGTTATAGTTACCTACACCCCTCAGGAGGGTACTAAACTGAGTACCGGTTTACCGTTCGTCACCGGTGTTAGAGAATTTGACTCAGGAAAAGCTTGGTTCGATCGGATTGTGGATTATCAAAAAACTCATTGGGTTCATTCTCTTCGATTATCTCACCAGCATCCATAAATAGTACACGATTAGCCACAGTCTTTGCAAACCCCATCTCATGCGTAACACAGAGCATGGTCATACCTTCGTGAGCAAGATCGACCATAACATCGAGCACCTCTTTAATCATTTCAGGATCCAGTGCCGAAGTCGGCTCATCGAAGAGCATGATGGATGGATTCATACAGAGACTTCGAGCAATAGCCACACGCTGCTGCTGGCCACCGGAAAGCTGTCCAGGAAACTTAATTGCCTGATCTGCAATCTGAACCCGCTCCAGATATTTCATGGCGATTGCTTCAGCTTCTTTTCTCGGTTTTTTCTGGACCCAGATAGGAGCAAGACAGCAATTCTCCATAACGGTCAGGTGGGGAAAGAGATTGAACTGTTGAAAAACCATGCCGATATCCCGACGCACAGTATCAATACGTTTCAGGTCATCATCAAGGGTAACCCCTGAAACGATGATATCACCTTCCTGATGTTCTTCAAGACGATTCATGCAGCGAATAAGAGTGGATTTTCCGCATCCCGAGGGGCCACAGATAATAATCCGCTCCCCTTTTGACACCTTCAAATTGATGTTTTTCAGAACATGAAAATCACCGTACCACTTATTGACATTACGCAACTCCACCATCACGTCAGAGGAAGTATTTTGTTCGCTTTGTGTAGCTGTCATATTTATACTCATTTATCAAATGTTAATCTTAGGAACAGATTATGAATAACTTGAACATTGTTTCAGGCAGCACCTGATTTTCAACTCCCTCGGAAAGGGGGCTTTAGCCCCGCCCAAAAGTGCAATCGGTTGGACTGAAGTCCAATTTACCGGAGCTTGCTTTGTTCAATTTATTAAATTTGCATTCCTTAGTTAAGAATAGATTCGGCACTTTTCCCTGATTATCGTGCATGCCCGGTATGTAACTTCTTTTCCAGATGCTGAGAATAGCGAGACATCGAGAAACACGACACCCAATACACACTTGCCACAAAGACATAGCCTTCCACTGAGAATCCAAGCCATTTAGGATCGGCGAATGCTGCCTGAACGACAGCGAGCAGATCAAAAAGTCCGATAATCAGAACCAGAGTTGTATCTTTGAACAATGCGATAAAGGTGTTCACTATTCCAGGAATAACCAGCTTTAATGCCTGGGGAAGAATAATAAAAAACATCGATTTCCAATAGGAAAGGCCAAGGGCCTCCGCGGCCTCAAGTTGTCCCCTCGGAATTGCCTGCAGTCCTCCACGCACAACCTCTGCCATATAGGCAGACTGAAAAAAAATAATCCCGATCATTGCCCGGAGCAATTTATCTATCTGCATATTTTCCGGAATAAACATCGGTAGCATCACCGAGGACATAAAGAGAACTGTAATAAGGGGAACTCCACGCCAGAACTCGATAAAAACGACAGACATCGATTTTGCAATGGGCATGGACGACCTGCGCCCCAGAGCCAGGATAATACCAATGGGAAAGGAGAAGAACATACCGGTGGTGGCAAGAATCAGGGTAAGCATCAAACCGCCCCACTTGTAGGTTTCCACAACCGGAAGGCCAAAGGCACCACCATAAAAGAGAAAATAGGCTATTACCGGATAGCAGAAAATAGTAAATGCACCCACCAGACCTTTCCTGGGTGTTCGATCCATAAGGAGCCAGGCGACAAGAACACCAACCATAGAAAAGGCAACCACGACACGCCAATATTCAGAGGGCGGATAGAAACCAAAGAGAAACTGATTCAATCGCACCCCGACAAAAACCCAGCAGGCACCATCACTGGTACACGCCTCTTTCGTTGTTCCCACCCAATCAGCCTGGAAAAACGCCCAGTTGATTGCAGGAGGCAGAAGACTATAGAGTAGATACAGGCCAGCAAGAGTAAATAGGGCGTTAAGGGGAGAGGAAAAAAGATTTTGTCTCAACCAGCCAATCACTCCCACTGAACTCGCAGGCGGTGGTAAAGAGGGACTTGGACTTGTTATATGTACAGTCATATTATCTCTCCACCAGCATAATTCTCTTATTGTACCAGTTCATAATCCCCGAAATAGACAGACTGATAAAGAGGTATACACTCATGGTCATTGCTATAATTTCAATAGCCTGCCCTGTCTGATTAAGAGTGGTTCCCGCAAAAACTGCCACCAAATCAGGATAGCCGACTGCAGTGGCAAGGGAAGAGTTTTTCACCAGATTTAAGTACTGAGAGGTCAACTGCGGGATAATAACGCGCATGGCCTGTGGGATAACAACCAATTTTAAAACCTTGCTCTTGTGTAGACCAAGAGCCGATGCCGCTTCTGTCTGGCCACTGTTTACAGCCAGGATTCCTGACCGCACAGCCTCTGCAATAAAAGTTGCTGTGTACACAGAAAGAGCTACCAGCAGCGCAGTGAGTTCAGGAATAATTGTCATACCACCGACAAAGTTAAACCCTTGCAGTTTTGGAATATCCCAGCTCAAGGGTGAACCGAGTGCAAAAAATACCAGTAGTGGAAGGACAACAGTCAAGCCAAAACCAACCCGGAACATCTTAAACTGTTGTCCGGTATCATCCTGCCGTCTTTTTGCCCAGCGTCGAATAAAGAAGGTTGCCACAACTGCCAGAACAAATATCCAAGCCACAACACTGAAGCTGTCGCCAAACAACGGCTGCGGAAGATACATCCCCCTGATATTGACAAAGGCCACATCTCCTGCAACCCAACTCTGCCTTGGAGAAGGCAGGGCGCGAAGAACAGCAAAATACCAGAAGAAGATCTGCAGCAGCAGTGGAATGTTACGAAACATCTCCACATATACACCTGCAAGTCTTGCTATCAACCAGTTATTCGACAATCTTGCTACACCAACAGTAAACCCGATAATGGTCGCAAAGATTATACCAAGCCCCGAGACAAGCAGGGTATTGAGGAGACCGACCAAAAAAGTCCGGCCAAAGCTATAGGATTCGTCATAGGGAACAAGACTCTGGAGGATTCCAAAGCCTGCTTTTAATGATAAAAACCCGAACCCTGTTGAGATCCCTCTTTTCTCCAGATTTGCCAGGGTATTTGTACCAATAAACCAGCAAAATCCCACAAGCATAGCCACCAGCACAACCTGAAAGAACAGGGACCGGTACTGGGCATTATTCCACCAGTGCTGTTTTTGAGATGATTTGGACATAATATTTAACTACCTTGGTCAATAGACTGAAGGCAGAAGACTGAAGTATTTCATGCTGATCCTTCAGCCTTCTGCCTGTAGTCTCATTTTCCACCATTGATAAGAAACAAAAAAGGGACGCTCTCCTAATCCGGAAAGCGTCCCTTTTTCAGTCAATAACTGAATTAGCGAACTGGAGGCGCGTACATAATACCGCCTTTGCTCCACAGTGCGTTCAGACCACGACTAATCTTCAATGGAGAGTCAGCACCTACATTGCGTTCAAAGATCTCGCCGTAGTTACCAACCTGCTTGATGATCTGATAAGCCCAGTCATCGTTCAGGCCAAGAAATGCACCACCGCCACCTTCCAGACCAAGAAGTCTGCGAACGCCAGGGCTTTTGGAATTTGCTTTCATATCATCGACGTTAGCTGAAGTTATACCGAATTCCTCAGCCTCAATCATTGCATTAAGGGTCCACTTCACAATATTAAACCATGCATCATCACCCTGACGGACAACAGGTCCAAGAGGTTCTTTGGAAATAACTTCAGGAAGCACGATGGCTCCAGAGGGGTCTTTAAGATGGGTACGCAGTCCATAAAGTTGAGACTGATCAGAGGTAAGAACATCACAACGACCATTATCAAAAGCAGCTGCAGTTGCGTCATGGGTATCAAATACTACTGCTTTGTACTCCATGTTGTTCTCTTTGAAATAATCAGCAAGGTTCAACTCGGATGTGGTTCCAGACTGAATACAAACAGCAGCACCACCAAGCTCAAGAGCTGATTTCACGCCAAGTTTCTTAGAAACCATAAAGCCCTGACCGTCGTAGTAATTTACACCGGTGAAGTTCAAACCAAGTGAAGCATCACGAGTAAGGGTCCAGGTGGTTCCACGAACAAGAGCATCAATCTCACCTGACTGCAGAGCAGTGAAACGCTCTTTAGCATTTAATGGTACATATTTGATTTTGGTGGCATCACCAAGAGTAGCGGCAGCAATAGCTTTACAGACATCAACATCAATTCCAGCCCAAACACCTTTTTCATCGGCAATGGAAAACCCGGGGAGACCGGTGGAAACACCACACTGAAAAACTCCACGTTTCTGAACTTCCTCATTTGTGGATGCCTGAGTAAATCCGGCAGAAATAACAAGAGTTACAACAGTGGCAACAAGTGCCCATGTAATCTTTTTCATGTAATACTCTCCTGAAAAAAAAGAAAAATTAAACGTTTTAATAGGTTTCAGACAACTGCAAACCTATTTCTATTACACCATCATTAAATTGCTGCGATAATACCAATTGATACCAATAATGTCTATTAGAAATATCAAAAAACCCCTGTTACAACTATCCGTATCGAGCCCGTCTCTCTTCCCTATGCATTTAAACATTGCTGTGGTAAAATTGCAGCATGCAAAACTCCACAGCGCATAGCATCCTTGTGGTCGACGACCAGAAAGTTAACCGCCTCCTGCTCTCCAGGATCCTCCAGGAAGAAGGATATACCGTTATTACCGGAAACAACTCGAAGGACGCCCTTGAGCAGATACATTCTCAATCACCCGACATTATACTACTCGATGTAATGATGCCCGGAATGGATGGCTTTTCTCTGTGCCGAAAACTTAAAAAAGATAAAAAATACTGCGATATTCCATTAATTTTCCTCACATCACTCTCACAGAAAGAAGACATCGTCGAAGGTTTCAATGCCGGTGGGAATGACTATATTATCAAACCTTTCAATCGCCAGGAGCTTCTGGCCCGTGTTCGCAACCACCTCCACCTTTACGACACCTTGCTCGAGAACAAACGCCTGATCAGACTTTCCGATGAGGCCAGTCACTCCAAAACCGAATTCCTTGCTTCAATGAGCCATGAGATACGCACCCCGCTGAACTCCATCATCGGCATGGCTGAGGTGCTCAGCGACACTCCTCTCAGCGACGAGCAGCGCAACTATGTACGAATTTTTCGTTCTGCCGGGGAAAGCCTCCTTGAAATCATCAACGATATTCTGGATCTCTCCAAAATTGAAGCCGGACAGACAGAACTTGAAGCCATTGATTTCCATCTCCCATCTCTCCTTGACTCTGTGCTCTCCATTCTTTCAGTACGCGCCGTGGAACAAAACACCCGACTCTCGGTCCATTTCCACAAGAACGTCCCCAATGGGATCTGCGGCGACCCCACACGGCTTCGTCAGATTCTGATCAATCTTGTGGGGAATGGTCTCAAGTTCACCGAAAATGGAACGGTTACCATCAGTGTCATAGTCGATCCTGATTCCAAACTTCTCTTTTCAATCAAGGATACCGGAATAGGTATTCCTGCCGAGAAGCAGGAGTTGATATTTAACAGTTTTACCCAGGCCGACTCTCTCACCACCAGAAAATATGGAGGAACCGGCCTGGGCCTCACCATCTGTCAGAAACTCACCAAAATCATGAAAGGCCGGGTGTGGCTTGAAAGTATTCCCGGGCAAGGCTCAACATTCTTTTTTACCTGCAGCTTTCGCCCGGCTCTCTCCAACCCAGGACCTGCCACGGAACAACCCTTATCTCCGGAAAGTTGCAATATTCTTCCCCCCGCCAGAATCCTCATTGTTGATGACAATGAAGACAATCGCAACCTGCTCTGCCTCTATTTACGCAACACTCCCTTTACTATTATTACAGCTGAAAACGGAGAAGAGGCTGTAAATGTTTTCAAACGTTCCGCTTTTGATCTTATTTTCATGGATATTGAAATGCCGGTGATGGATGGCTACGAGGCAACAAGACACCTGAGGAACTGGGAGAAAAAATATGACCTGGAAGCAACTCCGATAGTCGCCCTTACAGCCCATGCCTTTGTTCGCTTCCGCAAAAAATGTATGGACGCCGGTTGTTCCGACTATCTCACCAAACCCGTTCTGCGGGCCACCCTGATTCACACTATCTCAACCCACCTCAAACTTAACCAGAGTGATTCCACACAAAAAGACGAAACACCCCTCCCCCTCCCAAAAAAAAGAATCATACAACCCAATGCAACCCCAAAAGCAATACTTGACCCCAAGATAGCAAAATTAATTCCACGGTTCCTGAAGAACAAACGGGAAGATGCCAAAAAGCTATTCCAGACCATAGAATCCGGAGATATGGAAGAGCTACGTAAACACGCCCATACCATAAAGGGAACCTCATGGATGTATGGCTTCAAAGAACTTGGAGACCTTTGTTTTAACCTTGAGCAGGCAGCAAGAGACAGTGACCTGACCCACGTCTTTCAGCTCACAACCCAAATAAAAGACTACCTGAATGATGTCCAGATATCATTCAAGAAATCCTAGAAGCTTCTATTCTTCTTTTTCTGACACCTCTTCAAAAAAGTCTCTTACTTTTTCTACAACTTACTGATAGAATGAACAAACATTACAAACAATACAGGAGACTGAACCATGGGCCAGCAAACCCGCATTGTACTCATTGACGATGACAAGGATGCCTGCGACCTGCTGAGAATGCAGCTTGAAGACACCGGAAGAATGAACGTGACCTACAGTACCAATGGCGCTGAGGCCGTAGCTATTATCACTCAGGAACTTCCAGATATAGCCATTCTTGATATTAACATGCCTGGCACTCACGGTGTTGAAATTGGTTCCATGCTTGCGTCTGACACTTCCACATCTGCCATTCCCATCCTCTACCTATCAGGTATGGTCACCCCTGAAGAAGCAGAAGAGATGGCCAGAGGTGAAAATTCGCCATCGCTTATTTCCAAGGGCTCTCCAATTGAAGAACTTATTGGGGCCATTGACGACCTCACCGCGTCCTGAGCTCAGCGTCTCTCTTGCCACCTTCACAGAATAATTCCGCCCGCTTTGTTGCAATCACAACCCTGTGTGAGCTACAAAAAAGCCGCAAACCGGTCAACACCCTCTTCACCAGAGTGCTGACGAAATACCCTCTGCAGGACAATGACCGGCAACTGGCGACCAATATCATCTATGGTTTACTCCGCAACCGGGAATCACTCGACATCATGTTGCAGCATCTCTGCAGCCAGGCGCTCAAGAAATTCAATCCCTTTGTTCTCCAGACCCTAAGAGTTGGGCTTTTTCAGATCATGTTCCTTGACCGCATTCCAGAATCGGCTGCTGTCAATGAATCGGTAAAGGCTGTAAAAGCTGCACGCCTCCCCAAAAGACTCCATGGGTTTGTAAATGGTGTTTTACGTAACGCTATACGTAAACGAGAGGAACTGCTATCCCTTATTGAAAACCCTGCCAGACCTGTCCTCAACCACCCTGAGTGGCTTATAAAACGCTGGGAAAAGCACTATGGCAAACCTGAGGCTGCCCTTATCTGCAGGCGTAACAATGAACAGGCTGCTTTTAGTCTGCAGGTCAATTCCTGCGTTACAGACCGGAAAACATTTCGTGAAATACTGTATCAGAATGGAATAAACAGTCACAATGGAAGCTACTGTGCCGACACTCTAGTTTTAGAAGGTTTCAGTGGTGCAGTAAATGAAATTCCTGGCTTTTCCGAAGGACATTTTCAGATCCAGGACCAGGGAGCTCAGCTGTTGACACAGCTTATCGGGCCAATGATAGAGGAGGGCGAATATCTTGATGCCTGTGCAGGAGTGGGTGGCAAGACAAGTATTCTGGTTCAGATGGCAAAAAGTTATCGAGCAAACGTCTCAGCATCGGAGCCGGACAGGGGACGTCGTGAAAAATTCAATGAAAATATGACGCGCCTCCACCCGGAACTCGGCATCCCACTGTTCTCTGGAACCTTACAGGACTTTGCAGCTTCAACTGACAAACGCTTTCACGGTATTCTTCTCGATGCACCCTGTTCGGGAACCGGTGTTATCCGTCGCCACCCTGATATACGCTGGAACAGACGGCCTGAAGATTTCCCCCATTACCAGAAGACCCAGCTTGAACTTTTACAGACAGCATCCACACTTCTTCGCCCCGGGGGCACTCTGGTATATGCCACCTGTTCCCTTGAAGAAGAAGAGAATGAGCAGGTCATTGAACATTTTCTGGCTGACAATGAAAATTTAATATTAGAAGACTGCAGAAACGTTCTGCCAACTCAGGCCCATACCCTTATCAACAAAAGTGCATTTGTGCCATTACCTGGGCCTGAAATTGATGGCTTCTTTGGAGCCAGACTCACACAGCTACCATAGCACGCGACACCAGACAAAAAGAAGAACGCAAAAAAAAGCAGAGTCATAACGACTCTGCTCTTTAAGGAAGGAAGACTACTTTCTATTTAGCGTGTCGCAAAGGACTCCAACAACGTATCCATACAAATGCCATCGGTCATCAAATGCTGAACTGAATCCATGGAATTGTCTCCAAGGTAACGGGTATCATCCTTAACAACATCGGAAAAGACAACTCCTTCAGCCATCATATCAGAAGCAGATGGCAGAGTATTGTCATAGGCATAATTCATGGAAGATTCTTGGGTCTCTGAAAAACTAATACCTTCTCCCATATCATCGCCAAAACCCAGCTCGGATGCTGCAAAAACCTGGCTGTTTGCAAAAAGTAAAACTGCGATTCCTGTCATTGCTAAAGCGAGTGTTTTTTTCATCTTAGGTCTCCTCTAAAAGATTTAATGTGTATAACTAATTATCATTCATAAAAACAAGGATACACTACTGCCATTTATTTCCAATAGGCGTTACTCCTACAAATCATACACTTAGCTGGTACTTATACCACATCAGCACAGGTATATTTACCTATACCACATTCTTTCTAACTGGAATTATAGGAATAATTTTTGACCCTTTTGGAACAATTTTTCTTAAAAAAATTGAAAAAAAATGTAAATATACACTTTCCATAGGACCCCCCTAACCTATACCTTTGTTTTTTCGATATTTTTCACCACCCTGTGGCACAACAATTCTTGAAGTTATTTTCAATGAAGATATCTATCTGCTGTGGTACAAATACAGACAAGTTACTTTTTCTTTTTATTACATTCTAGCACCGGTGATGAACGGTAAGCCGGTACTCAATTCAGTACCCCCCTGAGGGGTGAAAGTACCTTCACAAAATTCTTTTCAAAAAACACGGAAAGAACTTCTAAGATACTAAACAGGACACTATGGCTGAAATACGAAGTACTCTCGATATGGTTATGGAACGCGCTGCAAGAATGGCCGCACGCGCTGAGGACATCCCCGCAGACCAGGAAGCCGAGCAACAAGGTATGCGTCTGGTCACCGAATTCATGAGTGGCAAGCAGTCAGACCTGACAGCGCTCCTGCAACAGGAAGAGACAGCGGACCAGATTGCAGTCAGGCGCGGGATGGCAAAGGCCCTGGTTCGAAATATTGTTATTCCACGAGACGATACGCTTATGAATAGCAGTGCCACTGCCCTTTCAGGCCTCCTGGATATCTCTGGAGAAACGGGTGGTGAGGTGGCAGCTGTCTGCACCGAATTGACCCAGCTCCTGGAACAATACTCTCAGCATAAAGAGCAGATGAAGCAGCAGCTCGAAGATGCCATCCGGACCCAGTTAGCCCAGCAGCTCCAGGAACAGACCGGAGAAAGTCCTAATCCTATGGAAATAGATCCAACCAGACACCCACAGTACCAGAAGGAATGGTCCCAGGCCCAGACAAACCTGAACGAGCAGTACACCCAGGCATTTGATCAACGCAAAGGAATCCTTATGGAACGGTTCACCTGATGAGTTCCTCTAAACGAATCAAAAAAATACAGGCTGGATTGCGGCGTAAAAAGATTGATGCAATTCTCATCACCCAGCCGCACAACAGACGTTATCTGAGTGGCTATACAGCAGCTGACCACGACATAGGGGAAAGCTCCGGGACACTCCTCATTCCCGCACGAAAAAAGCCACTCCTGCTCACTGATTTTCGTTTTCAAATCCAGGCGGAACGGGAAGCAAAAGGGATGGAGGTTCTCCTCTACCCGAAGGGGCAGCAAGCCCTTTTGAAAGACCTTCTGCCGGATCTTGGTATATCAAGCCTTGCCTTTGAGAGTCATTACACCTTGCATACTGTGGCTCAAAAACTTCAGGTCATGTGCAAAAAGCTTTCCATATCCCTCCATCCCACCGATGGGATTGTCGAAAAGATGCGCATCATCAAGGACAAAAACGAAATTGAAAAAATCTGCCGCTCTGTGCTCCTTAACGAAAAAGTATTTCAAACAATTTACAAAACAATATTTCCTGGACAAACAGAGATTGACATAGCACTGGCCCTGGAGTCCACAATGCGTCGCAAGGGTGCCGAGGCGCCAAGCTTTGAAAGCATCGTTGCCACGGGCGCACGCAGCGCTCATCCCCACGCTGTCCCAGGACCTGTGAAAATAGCTAAGCACAAACCCCTTATGATTGATATGGGTCTTATCCTCGACGGCTACTGCTCTGACATGACAAGAACCTTTACAGTCGGAAAGGCCAGTAAAAAGTACCTGGAAATCCACCGTCTGGTTCGCAGGGCTCAGCTCGCCGCCACCCAGACCATTCGTGCCGGGGTCAGCGCTGCCACAGTGGACAAAGCAGCACGTAAGGTTATTAGTGACGCAGGCTACGGCAAGTTTTTTGGTCATGCACTTGGCCATGGCGTGGGACTTGCGGTACACGAAGAACCGCGCCTCTCATCTCTCAGTCGTAAAAAGCTCAAAGCAGGAATGATCGTCACCGTGGAACCTGGCATCTATCTGCCTGGCTGGGGTGGTGTTCGCCTTGAAAACATGGTTGTTGTTCGCAAAGACGGATGTGAAGTCTTAAATAGAGACACTACATGGCTTGATATATAAACAAAAACATATACAAATTAAGAAAACAGATGAGCAATCCCAAATACTTTGTCCTTGACACCAATGTACTGCTTCACAATGCAGATTCCCTGACCTCTTTTGCTGACAACTTCGTTGTCCTGCCCATGACCGTCATTGAAGAACTCGACAAGTTCAAACGGCATAACGATGAGTTGGGCCGCAATGCCCGCCATGTCATCAGGCAACTGGATAAACTCCGGGTTACCGGCTCTTTAAAAGACGGCGTTGCCATGGAAAACGGCGGGACACTCAAAATCACCGTTGAACGACGAGATATGCCGGGTGCTCTTTTGGATATGAGCGTGGCAGACAATCGAATCCTTGCCGTGGCCAACAGTCTCCACGAAGAAGGTAATTCGGTTATTTTTGTTTCCAAAGATATCAATGCCCGCCTCAAGGCCGATGCCCTTGGTATTGACACCATGGACTTTGAGAAGCAGAAATGCAATGCGGACGAGCTCTATTCCGGCTGGCGACAGGCCTCTGTCCCCTCGGAAGCAATCGACCGATTCTACACAGATAAGGTACTTGATGCAGAGGGGTTCGACTTTCATCATAATGAATTTATCCTGCTCCAGGACGAGGGAAATCCCAAACACTCCGGTCTTGGCCGTGCAACAGGAAAAAATACCCTGACCCACATGAACTCCAAATACGAAAATGCCTGGAATATCCACCCCAGATCCAAAGAACAGCGAATGGCCCTGGAACTACTCCTTGATCCGGAAATCAGTCTGGTCACCCTCATCGGTCAGGCAGGTACCGGAAAAACCCTTCTGGCCCTTGCCGCCGGACTCGAATGTGTTCTCCATAAAGAGAGCTACGAACGACTCCTGGTTTCAAGGCCGATTATCCCCATGGGAAAAGACATTGGATATCTTCCCGGAACCAAGGATGAAAAACTCTCCCTCTGGATGCAACCTATCTTTGACAATCTCACCTATCTTATGCGCCATGATCACAGTGGTGAGGATGAGGGCCATGTCCAAATGAAGGTAGACAAACTACTCAAAACCCATCAAGTTGAGCTGGAAGCTCTCACCTATATCCGAGGACGCTCCATCCCTCGTCAGTTCGTAATTGTGGACGAGGCCCAAAATCTTACTCCCCATGAAGTCAAAACAATTATATCGCGTGCCGGTGAAAACACCAAGATGGTCTTTACCGGTGATCCGCAGCAGATCGACAATCCCTACCTGGATTCTGCCTCCAATGGACTCTCCTATGCAGTTGAAAAATTAAAAGGACATAGTATATATGGGCACATTACTTTAAACAAAAGTGAACGGAGCCCCTTGTCGGCCATAGCCGCCGACTATTTATAAGTACTATCAAAAAGTTACATTTTGAGATAATTGTTTAAGTCTTAGACCTAACTAACAAAACAGAGACAAAAGACACGTTTCTTCATATCTCTCCCCTTTAACCTGACAGCCTGGAACACCTACTATGCGCAAATTTGTTATTGATGATCTCTCTCCCATGGAGCGGGACAATATAGAATCCTACTTAAAACGTAACTTAAAAATGGGTCCAATAATCGGACTCTACTGGATTGTTTTACCGGAAGATTTACTCACTGATATCCAGAAAGAGCACACCGATTGCGCCCCTTTTTATTTTGGAGTGGAAGTCGAAAAAGATTCAGTCTGCTTTGAATTTTTAGTTCGCAGTAATGCACACCTGCACTGTGATTGCATTGCCCATGCCACGCCAAAACAGCGTCAATATATACTGGATTTCCTGGACACCATGCTTGACGAGGAGCAGATTCGTTCCTGAAAATCTCTTACCCAATAAACACTACATTACAAATAGATTTGGAGATCCCATGAACACATCGGTTGATTCTACACCAGCCTTTATTGAGGCCACCTATAAAAAGATGGAGATAAATATTGCAACAATCTGCAAACGTCTTGGTCGTGCCCTCACATACGGGGAAAAGATTCTCTATGGACATTTGGATAACGCAGCTGATGCTGAGCTGGTTCCCGGCATATCCTATGTCAAAACCAGACCAGACCGCGTAGCCCTTCAGGATGCCACTGCCCAAATGGCTGTTTTACAGTTTATGCTGGCGGACAAGGATGAGGCAGCGGTTCCGGTAACGGTTCACTGTGACCATCTGATTCGCGCCCAGAAAGGTGCTGAAAGCGATCTCAACATTGCCCGTACCGAAAACAAGGAAGTCTACGATTTTCTCGCATCTGCATCCCAACGCTATGGCTTTGGCTGTTGGATGCCCGGAGCTGGAATCATTCATCAGGTAGTCATCGAACAGTACGGCTTCCCCGGCTTAATGATGCTTGGAACCGACTCACATACGCCCCATGCAGGCGGCCTTGGTGCCTTTGCCTCGGGTGTTGGCGGTGCCGATGCCGTTGATGTGATGGTTGGACTCCCCTGGGAAGTTCTGCATCCGAAATTTATCGGAGTTCACCTCACAGGTGAACTACAGGGCTGGGCTGCTCCCAAAGATGTCATCCTCAATCTTCTCGGCAAGCTCACCTGTTCCGGTGGAACCAACCGTGTCTTTGAATATTTTGGCCCCGGAGCCGACACCATCTCCTGCACAGGAAAAGCAACCATCTGTAACATGGGTGCAGAATTTGGTGCCACCACCTCCACCTTCCCCTATGACGAACATATGGCAACCTTTCTTACGGCCTGTAACCGTGAAGATGTTGCCAAAATGGCAGATAAATACAAACATCTTCTCCGGGCAGACGACGAGGTACTCGCCAGTCCCGAGAATTACTTTGATCAGGTCATTGAACTTGATCTCTCCACCCTTGAGCCGCATCTTGTAGGGCCTCATTCACCTGATCGAGCCACCACCGTTGCCAATATGGCCCAGTACGTGAAAGATGGCGACCATCCTGACAATATCACCTATGCCCTTGTCGGATCCTGCACCAACTCCTCCTATGAGGATATGGGACGAATCACCGTTATGGCGGAGCAAATTGCCGCCCATGGAGCAAAGCTGAAAATCCCCATGCTTATTACCCCCGGCTCTGAACAGATTCGGGCCACCATTGAACGGGACGGACAGCTTGCCAAGCTCGAAGCCATAGGAGCCACGTTGCTCGCGAATGCCTGCGGCCCCTGTATCGGACAGTGGAACAGAGAGGGCATCGATGAAGGTTTTCGGAACTCCATCGTCACCTCCTATAACCGTAATTTCCCCAAACGAAACGATGGCAACTCCGGCACCAGCGGTTTTATTGGCAGTCCCGAAACCTGTCTTGCATATGCCATGACCGGAACGTTCACCACCAATCCATTTACAACGGAATACAAAGGATCCGATGGGTCCACCTTTATCCTCACTCCTCCCGGCAAAGTCGATGAAGTACCGACGCTAAAACTTGTTCGTGATGAAAAAGGGTTTCTTGCACCAATTGATGACAGCACCAGCATTACAGTAAAGGTCTCTCCAGAATCTGAACGTCTGGCGCTCCTTACTCCATTTGATGCCTGGAATGGAAAGGATTTTACCGGACTACGTTTATTGCTAAAGGCCAAAGGAAAATGTACGACAGATCATATTTCCCCTGCCGGGCCATGGCTTCGTTTCAGAGGACATCTTGATAACATCTCCGGGAATATGTTCAGTGGTGCTGTGAATGCATTTACCGGCGAGCCAGGAAATGCTAAGAATCAACTCAGCGGTGAGTTACAGGAATATAACAAGATTGCCAGGGAGTATACGGCGGCGGGTGAAAACTGGGTAGCTGTTGGTGACACCAACTACGGCGAGGGTTCCTCACGGGAACATGCCGCCATGTGTCCGCGTCATATGGGCGGAAGGGCTGTTATTACCCGCTCCTTTGCCCGCATCCATGAAACCAATCTAAAGAAACAGGGTATTCTGCCTCTTACTTTTGCAGATGCTGCTGATTATGATTTAGTTCAGGAGGGCGACACCATTGATCTTACAGGTATTACAGAAATTGCGCCAGGTTCCAAAATCATTGCACTATTAAATCATGATAATGGAACAGCTTCAGAAATTACGTTGAATCACTCCCTGAACAAGGAGCAGATTGACTGGTTTAAAGCTGGCTCAGCTTTAAATTTCTTACGAGGGTAAAAAAACGAACTATCGAAACTAGAAGTAACAGCTTAGGAACGAACAATAAAGAACTGGTAACTATTCACCATGCTACTGAAGTTTCCTGTAAAATTATGTAGCACAAGTTCTACTTTTCTTAAGCTACCATGCGTAACAGCGTCTTGATGAAAGATTTTTGTGGTCTTTGCCCTGGAAGTGGGCAAACCCTATGGAAATCTTTATCCAATGCTGCTTCTGCAATAATTCTTCGTACATCAGAAAATGCAAAACTGGATCGGCCACGGATTTTATATTTTCTGT
>Ga0207996_1000842_pt1 | contig 24456 bp, 24 predicted proteins | sample AntAceMetag02UKG_FD_184773 | JGI IMG/M metagenome (GOLD analysis project Ga0207996, IMG submission 184773) | Saline lake microbial communities from Ace Lake, Antarctica - Antarctic Ace Lake Metagenome 02UKG (SPAdes) (version 2) | ecosystem: Environmental > Aquatic > Non-marine Saline and...
TTTTGTGGTAAAAAAATATTATAGCATGCCTTATTTTATTTTTATCTCAAATTCTGCCTTTATATTTTAATCTTAAGATCTTTTCCCCACTGTCACTTAAGCACTTTATATTTTTGGACAGGCTCTAGTTAGTGGCTGACACCAAAAACCCTGTTTTTCGCAGGGGATCGCAGCGTCAATGCTCCATTTAGGCGCAGCCAAATAGCAGCATTGGCTGTGCAAAGTAATTAAATTACACTAAAGCAGCTGTTTGTGCGCTTTTTAGATGCAGATCTCCTGCCAATCAGGTGACCGTATTCAACCTTGGAACCGCCTACAAGCTAATCAGGCAGCAAGTGCTCGGCGGCGCTTCTTGAGTCGTTCCAACTTTTTTTGTTGAATAATATGTCCGAGCATTTGCAAATTTATACAGACCACGAAAGGCAAAATTAGACTATGAAGATACTTGGTTTCTTGGGAAGTCCGAGAGTAAACGGGAAATTCCCAATTCCCCGCCCCGGTTCAGCCGTAAACTTTCCCAAAAAAGCATCGATCATCATCGTAGGGAACTCTGCCGATGAATATGAAGAGGTAATGGGTGCCCCCTGCTATGAAGCAGTAGAAGCTGACCTGATATGGGGACAGATCGATACCCTTGATAAGCTCTATGTGGGCGGTATGGAAAGCATCACACCGCAGGCTTTTTCCGAATGGCTTGAAAAGGCTTTCCGAATGGGTGAACATCTGGTCGATGAAACAAACAATATAAGAGTCCCGCAAGAAGCCGTTGCTTAAATTGAACAGCCTCCGGCAACAAGCCGGAGGATTCAGCTGCCTGCCGAAACAGTCTAAAAGAAAAACATAACGCTTGAAAATAAGCCAAGAGGAGAACATCCCTGATAAACAGAAGTAATTGAACCGGCAAACGTTCTTCTTCTAAAAATGAGGGCTTGATACTCCGAAGGAATTAGTCTTCAATAAATCCGGAAAACCTTTTGGCCTCTTTCTCGTTTCCCTGTCGGGAATAGATCTCACTGATCTTTTTAAAATAGTGCTTCCGGTTATCTGTATCCGTTTTGCTGAGATTTAAATAGATCTCAAGTATCCCGGTTGAGTAATCCCCCACAGCAAAACTGGTTTCCGCATAACGAAGCATAATATACGGGTCAGGCCTTTTTCCACAGCCCTGGCATTTGCCTAATATTTCACAGTACACATCTCTTGCCGCTTCATTTGAGCCGGAAGCTTCATAGGTTTTTGCCAGAAACCGTGAAATATGTTCATCCCAGCCCTGTTCATCAAGAACCTTATTATAGATCTCCACTGCTTCATCAAATTTTTTCTGATGAAAAAAAGTTTCGCCCTTAAGGATCTTTATGGGTACTGAACCGGAGATCTCAGGCACACATTCACAGAGAAGCTTTTGAGCCCTGTCAAAAGCTTCCCGTTCCCACAGGATCTCACATATAAGGGTATAGGCCCGGGTTGATCCGGGATGCTTCATAATAAACGAGTCCAGAAGAGCGAGGGCTTCATCAAGCAGCCCAAGGTTGGTCTTTGCCGTGGCAAGCTCAAGCGGAATTAAACTTTTTTCATCCGGATTTTCATCCATGGCCAAAGATAATTTTTCAGCTGCTGTTTCAAAATCACCGTTATGCAGCGCCACATAGCCTGTTTTGAAATTATCTCCGTAACCCTGATACGCTTTATTCTCTTCCGAAGGCAAAGAATTGACGATCGCGCCAAAATATTCGTCTTCACTGTGGATAAATTCTTTCGCTTCTTCCTCGTCCTTTTCTATTGCTACCTGCTCAACCTGTACCTCATTTTTCAATTCCATCTTTATTTCATTAAGTTTTTTTTCTATCTCAGAAACAAGGTCAGACTCTTTTGTTAATCCCAGAGCCAGATCAAACAATTCTTCTGCTTCATCAAAGACTTCCGAGGCTATCAGCTTCTTTCCATTTTCAACATGAAGCCGGGCCAAACGCTCCTTCGTATTAACGACTTTTTTTTCAAGCTGACCTTTGTCTCCCGGATTACCGGAATCTTTTTTCTCAAGTTTATCAATTGCTTTTTGATATTCTATTATTGCCAGACCATATTCACTGTTCTCAGCATACTGATCCCCTTTTTGTTCCAGCTCTTCCGGAGATTTACCCGAAAATATATTAAGAAACCCCATAATTAATCCTCAATATTAAAATAGTTTTTTACAGTTCAGCTTTAACGATTAAAATCCTACTCAAATATTATACTGAAATAAATTTACTGACCAGAAAAAACTTGTACAGCAACTTGATCAAACATTAAACATGAATAAACGCAACAAACAAAAAAGAGGCGGGAAACCCCGCCTCTTTTTAATCTGTACTCCCCTGTCCCTTTGGATCTAATTCTTTTTTGTGCCTTCTTTGTAATCTATTTTAGCGGTACTGCGTAATGTGGCAAGATATGCAGCAACTTCCTGGTTCTGCTTTTGTGCCTCTAAATACGAGGAGATCTTGTCCTTAACCTGCTCCAGCGGAGTGGTCTGAGCTTCCGTACGGTCAATCAGTTTGATCAGATGAAGACCGAATTGTGTCTCAACAATACCACTCACCTCATCTTTTTTAAGATTAAAGGCAACGTCTTCAAAAGGCTTTACCATTGATCCCCTTGAAAAAGACCCGAGTTTTCCACCCTGTTCCTTGCTGGGACAGTCAGAGTACTTGAGTGCAAGCTCCGCTAAATCGGCTCCGCCTTTTATTTGTTCCAGAACGGCTTCCAGTTCCTGACGTTTTTGTTTTTTTATTTCATCGGTCGCATTATCAGAAATGCTCAGAAGAATATGAGCGGCTGTGATCTTTTCAGGCGTGGCAAAGTTTTCAGGATTTTCCTTATAAAACAGGGCCGTTTCTTCATCCGTTACAGTTATAACAGGCAATTTGTTTTTCAGCAGTTTTTCAATCCTGTAATTCTGCTTAACATCTTCCCGCAGTTTTTCTTCAGACATTCCCATCTGAGTCAATTGTTCCTTAAATTTTTCAGGAGTTTCAAACTGAGCGGCAATTCTTTTTAATTCAGTATCAACCGCCCCATCCTCTATCTGAATCTTGTTTTTATCAGCTTCTTCAAACAAAATCAGTTTGTTGATAAGACTTTCCACGGCCTGCCCCCTGAGCTGAGACTGCAGCTTCATCAACTGCTGCGGCGGAACTCTGCCCTGATACTGCATGAGAAGGTTCTGCAGTTCTTTTTCAACTTCGCCCTGGATAATATTTTTACCATTCACACTGGCAATCACCTTAGTCTCATTGTCGTTTGCTGCCGAAGATACCGCATTCATTTCCGGCTCAATAGAAGGAACAGCTTCTTCCTTTTTATTACAGCTCATGACTGAAAATATACAAATAACGATAACCAATAATTTTACAACAACGTTCTTCATTTTTAATACCTCCCAAAAAAAACCACGGGATTAATAAAAAATCCCGTGTGCCAAAGCAACTAAGCAGTTGGCTTTATAATTAAACTATTAATATTTTAATTTATTCTTATATGCCATTACCGGTTTTTACACAAGAAGAAAAAAGAACTTCGTCGACTTTACCTGATCAAAGTCTGGCTGTTAAGCTGAAAACCAAGAAATAATAACCCCGGAAGCAGAACAAAGCATTCATTGATCCTTGCCAAAAAGAATTTTAATCATTAGAATTAAAATCAGTATTAAGACAGATCTCTCGTGCTTTTTAAGAATTAATAACCTTCTTTCGTGTTTAAGTTGAAAACCGAGGACTTAAGAGTCCACAATGCTGATGTATTTTCAATAAAAAATATTGCACATCTCTATAACCATAAGCCATTCTTTTAAGTCTTTTAAGTCTTTTAATTTTGTTATTAATTCCCTCAGAGATAGCTGAACTATTTTATATATAAAATAGTTCAGCACATAATGTCGTTTTCTGAAAAATTTCTTGGCCAGTTTTACAAATTCAGGAATGTCTGATTGTAGTGCCGTCACAATCCAATTCTTCAAATTTGCCCAAGCCTTTTTTCGATCTGCCGAAGTGTAAATGCAAAGAAACTGTTCCTTCAACAGCATTGCCTGATATACTGATTGATTAAGCTTCGAAAGAATTTCAAGCATATCCCTTTTCTTGTTTGTAACTTTAGTCTGCATCAAAATAAACCGTTTGTTGCAATGAAGCATTCCAGATAACTCCATGTCGTTACGATCCCGGGCTTTTCGTAACTCCTGTTTTCGTACTGCATCCACCGCATCGTTAAGATATTTCTTTACATGAAAATGATCCAACACGATAAGTGCTTGTGCTGCGTTTTCTTTGGTTGATGCAATATAGCCCTGAGCACCATCACTTGCTACTGCTTTGATCTGTTTGCACTGTTGCTCTCCCAAAGCCTTATAAAACCTGTTCAAAACATCTTTGCCTCGTCCATCATGGTTCCAGATCACCTTGTGCTTTTCTATGTCAACCACATTGGTTACATAACGATGCCATTTCTGCCAGGCAACTTCATCAACGCTCATAAGAAGTGGTGTTTCAATCGGTTCAAGTCGTTCCGCAACAAGTTCTTCAAGTATGCTGCGGTCTATTCGATACACAGTTTCATCATCAAGATCAAGAAACCATCCAGCCTCTGCATTGGTTGTAATTGATGTAAGTCTGTTGACCTGTTCAGCAAATCGCCGAGTGAAACGTCCCCGTATCCAGTCAATTTTATCAACCCTGATTCGACCGTCTTCATTGCAAAGACTTTTCCTTTTGACTACATGTAAAAATACTCTCTTACTGCTTAACCTCAAATCTTCTACTACAACCAGTTTTTTACTGTGAACAGAATTATTATGAACATGTCCACCTCAAGAACAAACCGGAGCCGTTGTTTTGATATGTTCTAATAAATAATATATATGCTCTTTATTATCTGATGGTAACTCCTCTGCCAATTTATAATTTGGAATGTCTAATAATTCTGTTATAGTCTTTAATTGCATCGGGTTTTGCCTCCGGTAGTTTTTTTGTTCGCACCAATAATTCTACCAGATTACGTTAAATCCGATGTATTTACAAACAGATATCTTAACAACCCGAATACTCTCTCATTGTTTTTCAAACGATTACAGCGTAGAAAAACATCTTTTATCTGCGAATCAAACGATCCGGGTGAGGAAAGCGACGGATAGGTTTTAATCTGAAAATAAGCAGTTATAACAGATTGGAAACAGCTTTTTTTTGCCGGACGGTCCGGATTTAGGTAGAAGTACCAAGGTGTTTTCTTATCCGCCGATTGAGGACATTCCCCGCCGGCATTTTTTAAAAGAGGGTTCTAAAACAGTATGGTGTTTAGGTTTTGTAAGAATTGCATTTGTGATTATCGTCAATAGGTCTGAATTGCTGCATCCGGAACGGAGGGGCTCTTTCAGATCAATTTCAGTATCAGAAAAAAGACAGGTCCGAAGTTTGCCGTCAGCTGTTAAACGAAGACGGTTACATTTTTCGCAGAAGTGATTGCTAAGGGGTGAAATAAAACCAAGCTTGCCCTGTGCGCCTTCCAGCTGGAACATGTTTGCAGGGCCTGAATTATATTCTGAGGAAAGCGGGAGAAGCGTTCCTGTTTTTTGGATCTCTTTTTTAATCTCAGTATTTGAAATAAAACGCTCTCTGTTCTCTTCGTTCACCGGCATAAACTCGATGAAGCGGATATGCACTGGCCTTTCCATGGTAAGTGCCGCAAAAGAATTGATCTCATCATCATTTATTCCCCGCATGGCAACCACGTTAATTTTAATCGGATTAAAGCCTTCTATTCTGGCTGCATGAATCCCGGCCAGTACAGAATTAATGTCTCCACCCCGGGTTATTTTTCTGTATTTTTCAGGATCGAGAGTATCCAGGCTGATGTTTATCCTCTGCATCCCGGCTTTGCGAAGTGAACAGGAAGCTTTCTCAAGCAGAATGCCGTTTGTGGTCATGCTTATTTCCGAGATCTTCGGTGTTTTATGAAGTTTGGCTATGAAAGAGCTGATATCTTTTCTGACCAGAGGTTCTCCTCCTGTTATCCTGATCTTTGTAATCCCGCTGGCAGCTGCTATTTTTGCAATGCGAAGTATTTCTTCATAATTAAGAATATCCTCATGCCCGATCAAAGAAACACCTTCTTTCGGCATGCAGTAGATGCAGCGCAGGTTGCAGCGGTCGGTAACAGATATGCGGAGGTAGCTTATTTCCCGGTTAAAGCGGTCGGTAAGTTTATTTATTTTTGTTGGTTTGGTTGAATCATGGTTTTTGTTTTGGATATATTGCATATTTTCATATCCCGGAGTTTTTATTGTTTTTTTATGATGCTTCATTTGCGGAGAACAGGATCAAAAGTAAAAAACAGACAAAAAAGAATTTATTTTTACAGGTGTTCGTTAAAACAGTACGATTGTTACAAGGAAGTTTTTTTTGTAAAATAACCAGGGGCTTTTGCAATCCTCTATGATTAGGGTTTTTCATGGCCCACCCTTTTTTAAGGGTTTGTTTTTCCTTCACCACATTCTTTTATGCAAAGCTGTATACAGCCTTTCCATTTGTAGGGTGTTCCCTGGCTGTTTACGGTTGCTACTCCGTGGGAGGTGATGGGAACATATTTTCCGTTCTTTTGTTTAACTCGATAATGTGTACAAAAGGCATCCCCCGTTTTTAAATGCTGGTGACGGATTTTCCTTATCCTTTTATAGTCTGCAGGATGAATCATTTTATCTTCCCAGGCATTAAGGGTTTTTGGAAAGCGGGTTTTATTGTAGCCAAGGTTTTCGTGGAGTGTTCCATGCCAAGTGATAGAGTCAGTGATTAGACTCCATTCATAGGTGTATCTGTCGGGATTGCAAAAACAGCTGTTTATCTTCTCTTGTGCCTGCGCTGGGGGCGCGGTGTTTAAAAGTTGTTTGACTGCTGTTTTATCCATGGTCCTGCTCCTTGTGTCTTTCTTAATAGTAGCTCTTATGTTTATCTTGAATATATTACATGTTTTAATTCTCCCCGGCTTTTATTGCTTTTACAAGCAGCGGTATTTGATTTTGAGGGATTCCGATAATCAGTTCACTGTCCTGGATACCCCCGTTCTTTCGGGAATCCGGACAGCCAAAGGAAAGGCTGATCTTTCCGGTGACTAAAGTTTTGACTGCGATCTCTCCGCACATGGCCATGATACTTCCCAGTTCAGCTGTAAAAAGTTCACCCTTCATCTGATAAAGGGTTAAAAAATGCATTACCTTTTTTGGATTAAAAAGGAATATATACATATCTGCATTTCTCTGGTTCAAAAGAATCCATTGAAAAGGCTTTGTGAAACGTGCGGGAGCCTCAAACATTTTTTTAGCTGTATTTAAGGAGATCTTCCTGTTTTTTACCAGCTCTTTTATGACGGGTTCTGGTCCGGCGCCTTTGAGTCCGAAAACAAACCGGGCACCGGGGCAGGAAAGGCTGTCTTTGTTCACTCGAAGCGGTTCGCTGTGTGCTAATTTTACAGCCTGACAGAAGCTTGTGCCTTTTATTTCTTTATAGTTTTCAGTTTTAGGGCTCTCCTTTACAAGACTTACGCCGATACCTCGGGTTCTGAAGTGAGTTTCAAAAATCTTTAGATCTTCCATCTTATCTTGGCCTGTAACCATTTGTTCTTAAAACTTCGAAAAGAAGTTGGCTTTGCTATCGGGTTCTCATTTGTGTTCCGCATTTCACACATTTTATTGAAAAGCAGCTAAGCCCGTATTGGAGGTCAGCCGTTGAGCCACAGTTTGGGCAGATACAAATGTTATCCCGAACGTTGCATTTGTTGTTTGTGGGCCAGTCAACAGGTTCATCATTATAAATATATTTATTGTCCTGACTAGGGTTTGCGCTTAAGGTGTGTGTTTTGTATGAATCTGTTTTTTTTCCCTGCATAATTAAATTTTCTTTAATATTATAAACATGTTATGCGAAAGCGGATCGCTGACCGGGCTTGTCCGGTCTAAGGTCCGCTTTCGCGGTTTAGGTTAAACGTTAACAGGTCGGTCTTCGTGACAAGGATGATCTTCAGTCCTGTTTTTTCGGGTCGCTCAGCAGTTCGATTCTTTTGTTGATCTGTGCAAGTTCCTGTTCTATTGCGCCTGCCTGATTTTTAAGAAAGTCTATTTCCTGTTGAGTGTTTTGTGCCGGGTTTGGATCATATGCGCCATAGGGCGGAGCGGTGTAGGCGTTGTTTCCTGTGTTTCCGTACATGCCTCTGTTTTGACCACCGCCCCAGCTGCGGCCTCTGCCGCCTCCCCATGGTGCTCCCCCGCGCCCGATACCTCGGTACGTTCCTGTATTATAATTATTAGTTGTTCCCGGAGTGCAGAACCCTCTGCCTCCGCCTGTTTTTGGGCCCATTCCCTGGGGGCCTGTCCCGTTAAATCCTGGCATAATGATCTCCTTTCATTTTAGGGTTTATAACGATGTTGTTATTTATGCTGTATTTTGGAATATTATTTGTTTTATCAAAGTCTGCGATTACTTCTGCCTGGGGATCAAAAAGTGCCGCGAGCTCATGAAGCCGTTTTTTATTAACGGTCTGGGCATAGCTTTCAGCAGGGCGTGCGGTAATGGTATTCAGTTGAACTTTGTCCGGTCTTATTTTTTTAATAAGTTCTGAAAATTTGGATATTTCTGATGGTATGGCGGTATAGCCGGCAAGAAGCATTATCTCAAGCCAGTATTTTCCAGAAAATTCACGTTTGAAGGACGCTAGACCTTCAATGAGCTGATCAAAAGAAATAGCTGTATGTGGGCGGTTAATTGTTTGAAACATTAAATCACTTGTTGCATCAAGTGATACAATAACATGATGTGCGCTTGAAAGGTTTTTGCGTACTTCTTTGTTCCATAATAGAGAGCCGTTTGTTATCACCGCAATTGGAATAACTGTAAGCATGCGAATACGTTCAATCAGCTCTCCCATCCTTAAATACAAGGTGGGCTCTCCGGAACCGCTGATAGTTATATAGTCCGGTTTTGCCAGCAGTTTTATTTTAAGTTCGCTGATTATTTTGTCTGGAGAAATCAATTTTTTGCGTTCTATGGTTTTAAATGCTGTCTGTCCGAGCTCACAATAGATACAATTAAAGGTACACATTTTAAACGGAAGCAAATCAATTTCAAGGCAGCGTCCAAAACGAAGTGAAGAAACAGGGCCGTTTACAAGCTGTTTTTTTGGGTTCTTCCGGTAGCTCTGTTTAGAAAAGAATGTATCTGCTTTGGCTGCAGTGGTTTGATTTTTGGTGATAATTGTCATGTTTTAAAATATCCTTTCTTGAAAAATTGGTTATCTTCTTTGTCCATGTCTTGATCTTGTGTGTCTGCGGTGGTTTTTGCATCCGGGCATTAAAAATGAACTTTTTTCAAGTGTTTCATTTAAACAGGCGTGAAGAACATCTTTAACCGAACCACAGATATAGCTGATAACCTTAATGTTGACAGAAGCAAGTATTGCTTCACATTCCCATGATATTGCGCCGCAGATAACAACATCTATACCCAGCTGTGATAGCTGTTTAGCCCGTATTATCGGATCATTGTTTTTCAGAATGCTTTTGACGCATGCTGTTTCTCTGTTGTCGTTTATTTCAAAAACAACCAGATGACGGGCTGTATCAAATAACGGAGAAACACGATCATTCCAATAAGTGATTGCTGTTTTCATACTTTATTAGAATTGCAATCTGCATGCCAATAAGATGAATAATATTTAAGTATCTGTTATTACTTAATAAATAATAAGAGTTTTAAAAACATAGTATTACGTTAAGTGCATATTGCATTTAAAGATGAAACATATGCTTGCAATATGCACATATATTAGATATATATGTTAATAACAGAATGTTTAAAAAAGGGTTTGAAATGAAGAAAAACACGACGATCGATCCACAGGATACGATTCTGGATTCTATTAATGAAGGTGTTTTTACGGTAGATCTTGACTGGCACATTATTTCGTTTAACCGTGCTGCCGAGCGGATCACCGGTATTAAAAGACAGGAGGCCTATGGACGATCCTGTCATGAAGTTTTTCATACGAATATCTGTGAAACAGCCTGTGCGCTCAGACAAACCATAAAAACAGGTAAGCCTATTGTTAATATTACCGCGCATATTATTAATGAGGCCGGTAAGCGTATTCCTATCCGGATCTCAACGGCATTGCTTAAAGATAAAAATGGAAAAATCATCGGTGGAGTTGAGACTTTTCAGGATTTGACCCTGGTCGAACATCTTAGAAAAGAGCTTTATGCGCGTTATTCTTTTGAAGATATTATTGGAAGAAGTCCTGCCATGATGAAGCTTTTTCAAATTTTGCCCCGGATTGCCGAAAGCACCAGTACTGTTTTGATCGAAGGATCGAGCGGAACCGGAAAAGAGCTTTTTGCGCGGGCAGTTCATACCCTTTCAAATCGAAAGTCAAAACAATTTGTGGCGGTTAACTGTGCTGCATTGCCGGATACATTGCTTGAATCAGAGTTGTTCGGATATAAGGCCGGTGCGTTTACGGATGCAAAAAAAGACCGGCTGGGAAGGTTTGCTGTGGCTAACGGCGGAACTATTTTCCTTGATGAGATCGGAGATATTTCTACGGCGATGCAGGTGCGGCTGCTTCGGGTTCTTCAGGAACGGGTGATCGACCCGCTGGGTTCGGTGAAACCCGTAAAAGTTGATGTACGTGTCGTGGTGGCTACCAACAGGTCACTTGAAAAATTGGTTAAAGCCGGAAAGTTTCGAGAGGATCTGTTTTACAGAATTCGGGTGATTCAGCTAAAGATTCCGCCGCTTAAACAGCGGCGGGAAGATATTCCCTTGTTAATCAATCATTTAATTACAAAGTTTAATCGTATTCAGGGTAAAAATATTGAAGGTGTTTCAGATGAAGTGATGATCCGGTTGATGGAACATGATTATCCGGGTAATGTAAGAGAGCTCGAAAATATTCTTGAACAGGCTTTTGTGCTTTGCCGTGGTGTTCTGATTAAGCTTGAAGACCTTCCCCCGGAGCTCCGGCCCGCAGGATTTGCTGACCGAAGTGATGCGGTTATTCCTACAAGTCTCAAATCAATGGAAACCGTTTTGATTACCGAAGCTTTGAACCGGCATCAGGGGAATCGTAAGCAGGCGGCCAAAGTGCTTGGAATTGATAACAGTACCCTTTATCGAAAAATGAAAGCCCTTGATATCAAAGTTCCACCATTTGACGGCCGTACCCGCAATAAAAGCAGTTAATAAGTTTTGTTATTTTTAAATCAAAATGATCTTTTCCTGAGGCAGTTTGATTTTTATAGTATCTCCAGGGCGATGCTTCTGTTCGTTTTTACTGTAAAGAATAAGGGGCATTACTGAATTTACTATAATTTCAGTATAGTATGGTTTTAACCTGACACTTTCTATTTTTGCTGAAAAAACATTTTCTTCATTATTGTTTGAATCGTTGATGATTGAAATGTTTTCCGGTCGTATAGCTGCAATTACATTCCCTTTACAGCAACTTTTTTTAACAAGAGTTGCGTTGTTTATCTGAATATTAATTCCATCCGTAACAGCATTGATAATATTTTGTGTTTTTAGAAAACGGGCTGTAAACTCAGTTTTAGGGTTTTCCATAAGTTCCTGAAGAGTTCCGGTCTGCACTATTCTGCCTTCATTCATTATTGCAATCCTGTCAGCAACATCAGAGGCCTCTTCGAAATTGTGGCTGATATGGATAAAGGTACTGTTGGTTTCCTGCTGTAACCGGCGAAGTTCTTTTGCCATATTGCTTCTTAGGTTTTCATCAAGGGCGCAGAGGGGTTCATCCATCAGAACAAGACTTGGCTTTGTTGCCAGGGCGCGTCCGAGTGCTACCCGCTGTTTTTCTCCTCCGCTTAAGTGAAGAGGCATTCTGTGTCGGATGTATTCTATTTTAAGGGTTGTAATTATTTGATTAACAATATTATGTGTCTCTTTAGACGGCATGTTTCTTGCGGCAAGGCCATAAGCAATATTCTTTTCCACAGACAGGTTCGGGAAGAGTGCGTAATCCTGGGGAACATAAGCAATGTTTCGTTCTTCAATGGGAAGAGGTACAATATTTTCGTCATTCACAAAAATGCTTCCGCTTCCGGGATTGTATATGCCGACAACATATTCAATCAGCACGCTTTTACCCGCACCGGTTGGACCCAGTATGACCAGGTATTCACCCTTATTAACTTTCAGGTTAATATCCCGCAGTTTAAAATCTCCCAGGTCTCCGTTTAGATCTCTTATTTCTATCATAAAATACTCCTTACCAGATGTATCCTTTGGCACCGATTCGGTGCATTAAATAGACTGAAAAGCCCCCTATTATTACCAGAACATAGGCAAGGGCAAATCCGTATTCTACATTTCCGTATTCTATTTGAGACCAGACTGCAACCGAGAGCCAGTCAGCCTGATCTATTTTTAAAAATTTGACTAAATCAGAAAATCGGGAAGCAGGCAGCTCTGCAAAGGTGCCGCAAAAAAAGAGTACAGCTCCGAATTCAGCCATGGTGCGTGTCCATGCTAGTATAATACCCGCTGCCAGTCCGCCTTTTGACATCGGAAGCGTGATGGTTCTAAACGCGCGCCACCGGCTGCTTCCCAGAGATCGGGCAACGGTTTCAAAACGCGGGTTTATACTGCTGAATGTAGCTTTCCAGGCACTGACCCCGAAAACAAAGGAAAGCACAATTGATGCGATGATCATTCCCGGAAATATACTGTGAGCAAATCTGAAGCCCATCCATTTTTGCAGCTCAAAAAGCGGTCCGTGATTCAGCGCCACAATAAGACAAAGACCGACCGAGGAAGCCGGCAGCACCATTATGGAAGAAAAAAGAATTTCTATAATAGCTTTTCCGGGTATTTTATATCTTGAAAGTGCATAAGCCGTGGGGATGCCGGCCAGCGATACGATCAGTGTTGTTATCAGGGTGATGATCAGGGTCAGGTTGAGTGATTTCCAGAAGTATGCATCTTTCCAGAATCCTCCTGCAAATTCATTCATCACGGTTCGTTCGTCATCCCAGACATCAGTGAGCTCACGTGTTTCAACGGCTTCCCTGTTAACGCTAAGTTGGTCAATGTTGCTGACAAACAGATACGCGGAATAACTAAACATCAAAACTGCAAAACTGTAGAAGAATAACTTGTAAAGAGTTCTTTCACCAAACATGACTTTTCCCCCCAATAATTCTCATTGCGCTCATTGCGGTTAAGGCCATCAAAATACAGACAATGGTCATGGAGGTTACCCAGCCCATCATGCCGCCGTTCCAGTCAAGATAAATAGCAAAAGGCATGATGTCTGTTTTCCCTTCAGTTGCTCCGACAAAAAGCATCAATCCCTCCCATTCTGCGGCTGCCCGTGCCCAAACAACTATCATGCTAGCCAGAATTCCGTTTTTTGCCATAGGAAGAACAACCTTAAAAAATGTTCTAAAGTTGGAAGCGCCAAGGCTTCGTGAAACTGTTTCAAACCGGGGTGGAATCATATCAAAACTGGCCTTCATCAACCGTGCGCAAAAAGCAGCCGTAACCGTGAATTGAACCAGCAATACGCCATATACATTTCTGCCGATATAAATACCGTAATAATCACTGATCCAGTCAAAAGGAAACCGGGTGGTAATACCAAACAGAAAAGCGCCTATGATCGCAGGCGAGACAACGATAGGCAGATCAATAACACTGGCAAAAAAATGGCGGCATGGAAACTGAAAGCGTGAAAGCGCATATCCGGTAGGAATGCCCACAATCATTGCAATGGAGGATGAAACCGTAGAAGTCCAAACCGTCAGCCAAAAGCGCTGCCACATTCTTGGATTTGTGAAAAAATAGGTGGTATCATCCCATCCAAGATAAAGCCAATTACCTGCAATCAGTAAGAAATATAACGATACAGCAGTAAGTGTAGTTATGATACATAAAGCCGGCCACCATGTGCCGCGTGATCGTATAGAAAAAATCATTTTAAACTATCCCAAAAAAATTATTACACATTAGCTCAATCAATTTTTTATGTACATAATTGGCTGTTTTAGTTTCCGGCCCGGATGGTTTTTCTTTGTCTTTCAACTTCACCTGTCAGACTTCCAATAAATTTATCTGTAAGAGGCAGGCTTGAATCCTTAACTGCTTTTGCAGCATTTACCAGGTATTCCATGTCTTTGTCTGTTTTGTTGTCAAGGCAAAACCCATCTTTATCAGTTGCGATAGTGGGGTCAATGGTATAGGCATGTTTGTGAAAAATGGTGCGTCCTTCTTCTGACAAAATAAACTGTTTTAACTTTTCAGCTTCTTTGTTGTGGCGGGCAAATTTAAGCACGCCGACCGGCAACCGGATAATTCCCCGGTATTCCTGTTCAATGGGTACGATATCCACATCTCTGAGATAAAGTACTGCAGTGGTAGACCATACAATGGTTGCGTCAATTGCATTATGCTGGGCCGCATTACCAAGTTCCGGGATGCACTTGGCGCTTAACACCGCATTTTCTTTTACCTTGTCCCATATGCCGGCTTTTTTGAATGTTTTCTGATGCCAGATACCGATGGCGCATGAACGCGGATTGCCTAGTCCTATCCGAACACCGGGTCTTGCAAAGTCTTTGATTGACTTTATGTTTGCCGGATTTCCCTTGGGGGTGATAATCACGGTAACAAAATAGGCGGGGATGTCTGTTTCAGGATTATAATTGTTTACAAAGCCTCTTTCCACAGCTTGCAGCAGATAAAATTCTTCTCCAGGCATAAAGAGATCTCCTTGTCTGGAACGAGTAATGTCTGCGATAAAATAGCCTGATCCTTTGTATGAAAAATTGACTTTAATATCGGGGTTTCTTTTTTCAAATACAGTTTTAATCTCATTTAAGGAAGATCTCTGCCCTACACCGGCATGGAAAAGCATTTCTTTATCACTGCAATAAGCGCTACTGGTTAACAGTAAAAATGAAATCAGTAAATACTGTAAAGATTTTGTTATCATTTATATTCTCCTATCTTTATATGGTTTAAAATTTTTAGAAAAAAGTGTGTTTGAATTTATATTCCCACTGTAAAAATATCCAGTTTGCCTGTTTGTTTGAAGCTGTTTTTTTTGCAAATTCATCGGGCCAGAAATGCCCGAATCCCGCCATAAATACATTACTTTTAGACAATTTGTATTTTGCCACAATATCCAGTTCCCGTCCCACCTCATTGCCGCTGCGGCCGGTTTTATCGCGGTAGGTCTTGCTGTTTAAATACCAACCGTCTTTTCGCTCGGCCAATAGAAACTTGTGAAAGGACACTTTAACGTTCAGTCCTTTTAACGGTTTTATGGAAAGCCCTGCCTCAATGTCGCGCAGGTTTCTCCAGTGAAACAGATTCATGCGTCCGTACATCTTGTCCCGTGCGCCAAAAGCTCCCTGGAAGGTTTCATGGTCATTGTCGTTTGGGTTGCTGTCTCCTGATGCATAGGTATATTCAAGGCTTAACTTAGGTCGCCATGCAGTTTTTAGTTTGTAGCCGACCATTAGATGATATCCGTATGCACGCAGATCGTCGTTAGAAAAATCACCCTGTTCCTGTAAAAATGTACAGTCAAAATCAAAACCGGAAATATTTGATCCGTAAAGCCGTGCACCGGCATACCACGAATCAAGATCGCCTTCCCCGGTTTTTTCACCGGTATAGTTGTGGTGTTTGTCATATTTGCTAAAGATCATTGGTTCAATCGCAACAAAAAAAGGTTTGCGCATCAAGTCAACATGCGTGTATGCACCAATGCTTGCAAATCCGTGACGGTGTTTTATGCTGAATCTGTTCACCTCATGGAGCATTGTTTGACCGTAGAACATATCGATAAATCCTCTGTCAAATCGCCAGGATATCTTTATTGCATCCCATATCCACCGGCCGGTATTGCCCCATTGTCCCGGTCCAAAGACCCTGTTGTTTCCATAAAATATGAGCTGTCTTCCTGCCTTTAAATTAAGAGACTTATCAAAAAGATCTTTTAGTTCAATGTAAGTTGTATAAAGTTCCCAGCGGTCTTTGTTGGGGTTATGGTCGCAGAGAAAGTTCTTTTTATAAAAAGAGGAGTTAGGCATATCCATATCCCAGGCTTCTGAATCCTGCCCCCATACGGCAATGTGAATTTTATCTGTAGGGTACCAGTCAAGTCCCGCCCGGAATCTTCCAAGTAAAAATCCATCATTACTGCTGCCCTGTCCCGGACCATCACCGTAGAATTTTTGATTAAAATTATTTTGGAACTCATACCTTAAGCGCATTTCAGAACCAAAGATCAGTTTGTTTTTCTTTTTTTCAGCTTGTGCTTCCTGCGCCATAATAGAACCAAAGGGTAAAAGCAGTGTTAATAAAAAAGAAATGAGAATAAAAGTTTTTCCTAAATGTTGGTACATGTTGACTGCTCCTTTAAAATTTAATTAAAACTTTAACTTTGTATTGCAAGCGGGTTTTGAAACGAAAGATCCCCCTTTCTATTGAGAGGTGCCCGCTGTGTTTTGCTGCTTGAAGAAACCCGAAATATATTCGGTGTTTTCCATAAAAAAAGGCCGTTCTCTTGTAGAAAACGGCCTTTTCAGAAAATATCCGAATAAGGTTACGTTTCCTTTCCAAATACGGGAGGAACAATTCTTTCGAATTGGCCTTATCGCCCGTTTTTCATGGACTTACGTCTTTAGAAAATACGGGTAAGGAAACTTTATGAATTTTGTTTTTGATCCGACCGATTTTTTGCCTGCTGAAACTTTGGACGGTCAAATCAGGCATAAAGAAGTTTCAGAATTATAAATTAACCATTTTTAGGAGAAAGAAACTTTCGAAGCTATGAGTAATTAAAAAATGGTTAATTGACTATAAAATGGTCATAAATATAATTATTGATTACTTTTAGTGCCTGTTATGTTATTTAAGTTACCAAAATTTGACCACTTGTCAAGCAGTTTTTTATCATATGTTTAGTGTTTGTGAAAAAAATAGTTTTTTGTGCGGTCATAAAACTGTTAGGCTAAGGATGAACAATGAGAGTCAAAGACGGTAAATTAATTCGGGAGAAATATGTATGAATAGTCTTCGGACGGTACTCAATGAGATTAAAAAGATTCGGGGTATCGAGAACGACATGGAGCTGGCCAAACAGGTTGGGGTGCCGGTGCATACGTTACGCAGCTGGATACAAAATGAAAGTATTCGTAGACAGCTTATTGTTTACTGTGCAACACATGATATTAGCTTAGATGAGGTTTTGTTCAGCAAAAAAAAGTTTCATAAAAATCATTGTGAAAATTGTCAACAGAAGGAATCCTGTAATGAATACCGAAACGTGGTTGATGGTCCCCTGACCATTGGAGAGGGTCGACTGGATCCGCGTACGGTCATTTTTGATACCCGTTATTCCGAGCAGGTAGAAATTGAGCTGCAGGGTAATCACCGGATTAAATCTAACTTTATGTTAGACTTAAAGGAGGTAGACCATATTGTGATTAAACTGCAATCTGTTGTATCTGATGAGGCCGGGTTAATTTAGGGAGGGTCAGCCTTTATTTTTTAAAGAATCAGATAGCGTCCGGAAACGAATAAGACGTATTTAGGAAGGATAAATAAATTGCAACTATATCTGGAGTGTTATCCCTGTCTTTTACGCCAGGCATTGAAAACGGCAAAATTGATTGGACTGAATGAAGAAGACACGAAAGCCGTGATTGATCATACCCTGCGGCTTCTTCTGGACGATCATACAAACAGAACCGCTCCGCATATTAGCGCGGGTCAATATGCGTTTATATGCAAAGAAATTTACAAAGGAGATGCATCTTTTGACCCCTATCGTGAAATAAAGAGAGAGACAAACAGAAAGGTCCTAAAATATTATAAGCGTCTTACAAAAATAGTAAACTGTTCGGCCTTACCGCTTCAGACCGCTGTGAAGGTTGCGGCTGCGGGTAACATTATTGACTTTGGGGCTAAAGCACATGGTGATATTGATATTGATTATGAAATAAACAATATTGATAATCTTGAATTTCAAATTTTTGATTTTTCTGCTTTGGAAAATAAATTAAAAACAGCAAAAGAGATTCTCTATATCGGTGACAATGCCGGTGAAATAGTTTTTGACAGAATTTTAATTGCAGAGATTAAAAAGGAGTATCCTGAAATCGATATTGTTTTTGCCGTGCGTGAAAAGCCTATCATAAATGATGTTACTCTTGAGGATGCTTCATTTACAGGGCTGAGTGATGATGTCACGGTGATTTCAAGCGGCAGTATTTATCCGGGAACGGTACTTCCGGAAACCAGTTCTGAATTTCAGCGTCTGTTTAGTTCTGCGGATATTGTCATTGCCAAGGGGCAGGGAAATTATGAAACATTAAGTGATGTAGAAAAAAATGACTTTTATTTTCTTCTTCGTATAAAATGCGATGTTGTGGCTGAAAGAATCAAGGCGCAGACAGGTTCTCTTGTGTTATGGCGAAAAAATAATGGTTAAAGGCAGGAATGTTTTAGCTTAGAGACAAACTTAAAAAATGGATGGGTTTTATACGTTTAGGGAGCTCCGTTTTTAAAATCAGCCGGATGAATCCCCAGTTTTTTCAAGCGGTAAAGAAGCGTTCCTCTTTTTAAATCCAGAAGTTTGCAGGCCCCTTGCGGTCCGGAAATGATGCCCCCGGTTTTTCCGAGAATTTTTTCAAGATGTTTTTAAATAAAGATTAACTGCAAAAGAGCCTTTCCATCTTTTCGGAAGGCTCTTTTTTATAGATCCAATACTTTTTTACAACTTTACCACCCTTACATCCACTTTTTTTAAATAATTCTAATTTTTATAGAATTTCTATATTTTCCTGGAAAACTAATATTTACATTTTATTACAATAGTTTAAGGCCTTTACACCCCGGCCTTTATTCTACAATCTTTAGAATTTATTCTTTTGCAGCCTGACCACAACATACCCTCTACATTTTCAAGTGTTTGATATAACATCACTTATTTTGATTTATCTTTTTTTGGCACGCCTTCTGCAATCTAAGAAAGCAGAAACAAACAAAAACTTAGGTCTGGAGAAAAAACAATGAAAACTACAATAAAAAAAACACTTGGATTGCTTTTAGTACTTGCCGCCTTAACCATAACACTAACAGGAGCAAGTCATCACCACACAACCTCTATTTATGATTATCTTGACCACCCGGCACTGCCAAGAACCCTTCAGCCATGACTTGGCCTGTTTGCGTGCTTCATCAAGGAATTCCAACAGCCGTGCGAAGTAATGGCGTACGCATATCCTGCTCTGAGTATTTAACCGTTGTTCGGTTGTTATGAAACGGTGTCTTGGCTGCAATGTAGAGCAGCTTCAAACGGGCGATCCTGATTGTGTTGCCCTGTATATCCTGTAGTGGCCCCGTAGCTGTAGCTGCCTATTTCTGAATGCTCTGCTGCGCCATTATCTTCAAATACCGACAGAGGTTGTATGTTAGCATCACAAGTTGGAACCATGCATAATTGTTTTTGAACTTCTTTGACGGTATTGTCTCTAAACCTTCACGTTTTGCTTTACCAGCCAAATTCTCTACATCTGCCCGTTTATCGTATCCTTCAATTACCTTGTGGGGCTTTGCAAATCTCGTGACACAAAACATCCGGTGTGTATAGCGATCATCCTCGAACAACTCGCATTGCACGACTTCACCTTTTTTATCGATGCGCTTTGGAATCCTAATCGCCACGAACCGCATGTCCCATCCCCATCCGGTAGTGACCCAATTTCGGACCCCTTGCAGGTTTCTTGTAGCAGTGCTCAAAGACCTCCTCAAATCCGACCAGATCCAGAAACTTTATCAGTGCCAGTACCCCGCCGAATGCGCTCAATGGTTCGCTACAGGTCTCATACGGCGTGGAAACACTGATTTTTCTTGCCTGTAATTGCTGCCCCTTTTTTCCTTTATTTACCTTGCTTCTCGTGATATTTCTTTTATTGCTTTTAACCCTCTGGGGTTCCTCCTGTGCTTTTGATTAACGGGTCTCTTAACCCTATTAATATAGGATACCCCAATGGTTTTTTAGTTCATCGTGCAATATTCAGGTTTTATGTTTAAAAGAAGACTGGGAAGGATTAAGAATTCACGGAATATTCGGCCCGGGTAAATTTTTAATTCCGGAAACACCCCTCACCTTTCTGCCCCGCAGCATCAGCCTTGACCCAAACGCCCTTCCCATTGAAGCCTCATCTCAGGTTGCTGTTTTTACTGATCCGGAAAATATTAAAATTTTAAAGGAAACAAAAAAAGAAACCCACATTACATCGTTTAGAGCACTTAGATACGCCGACATAGAAACAAATGAAAAGATCTTTAAGGACTGTATTGTCATTGAGAAAAAGATATCCGGCGCACAAAATATTATGGGGACCCTATGGCTGGCACCAACAGTAGGACCGGTTAAGAGGGTTGTCACAAAAAACGCAAAAACAAAAACCTGTCTCCTCTCCCTTCACAACAAATCAGAGACTGGAAGTCCGGCTTCTTTTCCGACCAAAGATTACTTTCCGATTGATCCGGGAACAACCCGGACCTATATAGACAAGGATACAACAATAAAAACAACCCGGATGGACCCCCCAGAAACAGCTAGGAGGCTGTCCGAGAATGGCTTCGTCGGGAGATTGTGCGAACATTTCGAAGATAAGGCGGAAAGGACGAAAACACCGGAAGCATAGCTATATCTACGCTGAGGATGTTTTTGGTTTTTTCAACGTGGTCAGCGGAATGTGCAGCCGATCGCAGCAGAAGTTTATTGTCGGAAAGCCTCCTAGGCTGTATGATAAACCCCTTACCCCATACAGCAACTACAAAGAGGATATATGCTTTTTTTACCTTGAAGAAAACGGCCTCACGCTTCACCAAAGATACTGGGCGGATTACGGCGATTTGTCCGCCTTTCCGCCGCCGTCAAAACCGGCTGTTTTTCTTCCGGCATATCTAAAATACGGCAGGCAGCACCTTTCGCGAACCTATCCCCGCTCATATAGCAACCGGAGTATGACCCTGTTTAAAGATAGCCACCCGGAAATGGAATGTTCGGTTACGTCCCTTCAAACAGAAGACCTAACCGTTCCTGCAGGGACTTTTAAGGGCTGTGTTAAAGTCTGTATTTTTTACAAGATCGCTGTACCCTCGATCCAGATGGGCTTTATGCGCACCGGATACATCTGGCTTGCAAAAGACAAAGACATTATAAAAGAAGAAACCATAGAAATGTGGAACTTTGCCCTGCCCGGTAAACCTAACTCAATAAATGAAGTCAGGTTCTGGAAGCTTGCCTCAATTAAACACGAAACAAACAGCAGACGAACAGCAAAAGAAAAAACAGGCTTTTTTAATGAAAAACCTTTTTAAATAATCAAACTGCCTTCTTTTAAACTTCAACAGTAATTAGCCACGGCTAAAAGCCGTGGCCTTAGGTCGGTCCCCAAAGGGGACCGTTGAAAAATCGGGGCCCCATTTTGGCCGAGCCGCAATTATAAGTTTTTTTGTGGATCTAAGGCGACGCATGTCTGAGTCCCGATAAATCGGGACGAGTTTGTGGCGCCGACCTCAAAAAAACTTATAACAAGGGAATCTCGTTTTACGGGACCGGCCATAGGGTGCCTTTCTTTGTTACTTTCTTTGGAGCAAGCAAAGAAAGTAAGACAACTATTTCTTTAAAACAATTAGTCTAATCCCCGAAACGCTAAAAGCTTTTCGTATCGCACGGCTAAAAGCCGTGGTTTAATCTTATAATTAGGGGCTGACCGAAAACCCTGTTTTTAGCAGGGGATCGCAGAGTCAATGCTCCATTTAGGCGCAGCAAAATAGCAGCATTGGCTGTGCAAAGTAATTAAATTACACTAAAGCAGCTGTTTGTGCGCTTTTTAGATGCAGATCTCCTGCCAATCAGGTGACCGTATTCAACCTTGGAACCGCCTACAAGCTAATCAGGCAGCAAGTGCTAGGCGCCGCTTCTTGAGTCGTTCCAACTTTTTTTGTTGAATAATATGTCCGAGCATTTGCAAATTTCTAGCAACTATCGCCAATGCAACATAGCGTTTGAAACCGTCTATCCCTTTATCCAGACACCGATCAAGACCATGATTTTCCACCGCATTAATCGCTGATTCGATCGCCGAGTGATGGTGCCGAGCCTGGATGAACTCTTCACTGCATTCGATCTCTTTCTCTTTTAACGAGAGCTTTCCTTTCTTTGGCAACACCACCTTGTCCAGAACATCTGCAAGCTTCTGCCGATTGGCAGGGCTGTAAAAACTACAGCTGCCCAGATCAGCAAATCGCTTTTTTGATTCTATTACCATTGCAAAGGCAACCTGCTCATCGCTCTGTTTCTCCATAACCCGGTGATGCAGAAGAAAACCATACTGATCCTCAAGTACGCAGACCTTTAAGCCTAACTCCTGTGGTACCCCGGCCTTGCCTTTGCAGATCCATTCCGTATGCTGTTCAAAAATAGAAAATACTTTCTCATCATGTGGTATGACCTCATCATTTAAAACCCTGCGGCGCACCTGATCAATTTGCCTTTCCGCGTGCTGTATGTAGCCGTCTATCACTAGCAGTGTTATGACGGCAGAACAGCCTTGCTGGCTAAGCTGTAAAACAGTGTCTTTGGCTCTGAAAACAAAACTCTCAACAACTTCAACATAAGCAGCATATGTAAAACAAACCTGAGCCATTGACTGAATTACCTTACGGATAGCATCCAACAACAAATTGATATCTGTGGGGTAATGAACATTTGTTTCTACTACAAAACTGTCACATCTTCCGTTTAAGTTGGCTTCGGAGTTTTTTTTTACAAGATTATGACCCGCATTTACTACAAACCGGTTAATTTCATCCAGGACTTCTGGTGTCAGCAGGGCAACATTGTCTCTAATCGTCTGCAACTTATATTTACTTTTTGCCGCAGCTCCGGTGTGCACCAGATGTGCTGCAGCCCCATTAGAAGTTTTGGTATCTCATCCCGTGATCGCATGTCAAATTCAATCTGTGAGATGTCAATTTCTCCTAATTTCATCTGAAATTCTTTAATTTTTCTCACCAGTTTTACCCCGAAGATTATTGTGTTTGTTTCTGCCTGTTTCGTGAAAACTCATTTTAACCCGTAAAATCAATACTATTATAACATCTTCAGGAAATTTAAGAGCAATAAACATTTGAATTTCACAAATCTTCAACTTGCAAAATCTCTTAAAACAATTGTAAAATATGACCTAAATAGATTTTCGTTCAAACACTAGTTACAACAAAACTTGACTCTTTCGGAGAAACATCGCCAATGCGAAACTTAAACATCACTTTGTTTTTCATTTTTGCTACCTCTTTCATGCTTTACCCCCCTCACATCTATTCTGCGACTCAAAGCATTAGTCCGGATAACAAGACTAAAACACAGCACATACAAGTCAAAAAATGCGCTCAAAAAGCCGGGGCATGGCCGTCAGAATTCATCAACTCACTGGGTATGAAATTCATCTGCATTAAACCCGGAACTTTTATCATGGGAAGCCCTTCCTCTGAAAAGGGACGGAAACCGGACGAGATACAGCACCGCGTCACCCTCACAAAAAGATTTTATCTTCAGACCACCGAGGTCACCCGGAAACAGTGGCGGGCACTTATGGGAAACGGCCCCATTAGCTTGACTGACGGAGGCACAGAGGACTGTCCGGTTAACCATATCTCCTGGGAGGACAGCATTGCTTTTATTAAGAGACTGAACAGAAAGGAGCACACCAACGCATACCGGCTGCCCACCGAGGCCGAATGGGAATATTCCTGCCGGGCAGAAAGCACAACAGCATTTCCAACCGGAGACAATACCGAAACTGAATGTGTGCTTGATCCAGCTGCCGATAAAATTGCCTGGTACTGCGCAAACGCCAGTGGAAATCCGCAGCCGGTTGCAATAAAACCACCGAACAAATGGGGTCTCCATGACATGAACGGAAACCTGTATGAGTGGTGCAGCGACTGGTATGCAGCCTATCCCCAGAGACCGCTAACCGACCCCGAAGGCCCGGCCACGGGCGAGACAAGAATTTTTCGGGGCGGGGCCTTTATGTATCTTGTCTGGCATGCCCGCTCGGCTCACCGCAGACACCATGCTTCTCACTTCCGCAACAGATACACCGGCTTCAGAGTGGCCCGAAACCCGTAATGGTGTAATGGTTTATTTCTATTTCTACATCATAAGACAATAGTATCTGGAGAGGAGCCTTACTCCCAGCTATATAGAGCCTGTCCAAAAATATAAAGTGCTTAAGTGACAGTGGGGAAAAGATCTTAAGATTAAAATATAAAGGCAGAATTTGAGATAAAAATAAAATAAGGCATGCTATAATATTTTTTTACCACAAAA
>Ga0207996_1000847_pt1 | contig 24360 bp, 31 predicted proteins | sample AntAceMetag02UKG_FD_184773 | JGI IMG/M metagenome (GOLD analysis project Ga0207996, IMG submission 184773) | Saline lake microbial communities from Ace Lake, Antarctica - Antarctic Ace Lake Metagenome 02UKG (SPAdes) (version 2) | ecosystem: Environmental > Aquatic > Non-marine Saline and...
AAAGGTTATAAAATTCTTAAAGATACAAATAGAAACCCAAAAGGAATAAGTATTGAAACAGACCCTAAAAAAGTGAAAGACCCTGTTGATAAGATATTTGCTGATATATTTTCAAGATTTTAAAAATTAAATAAACAATAGATATATGAAAGAATTTAATTTTATCATAAAAGGAGAGGTTAATTGCGAAGATTATAATTATCCAGAATATGAAGTTTTAAAATCAAAACTAATAATATTTTGTGATGAAAATAATCTAAATTATGAATATTATGATGCAGAACGAGTTAAAAAAGCACTTGAAGTTTTAGATTTAAAAGAATTAGAACAAAAAGATGTTGGTAAAACAAATAAATAAACAATAGATATATGAAAAAAGAAAATAATTATATAGATGAGTGTTTAGAGGAGTTTGGAAATATAATAAACCAACATAATAAAATAGATATAAACAGAATTTCTTATAGTTTATGTGAAGATATTGAAACTTTCCTAAAACAAAAACTCCAAAAAGCCATAGATAATAAAGTTGAGGAGATAAGAGAGGAAATTGAAAAACAAGATATAGTAAAAGATAAAGTTGGAAGTTTCTATGATGGATATATATGTTTCAAAGACCAGATACTTTATTACTTAAAGAATAAATAGATATGATATAATTGGGTAAGTAGTTCATTGAAATCACGAGTCAGTTAGTTAATCAAAAATATGTCAGAAATAAGAAATATTCGTTGTGAGTTAGTTAGTGGGGAAGATGTTAGCCATTTTGAAGGGAAATTAAAAACTTTTATTGAGTCATTAGGGCTTGATGTAAGTCAAAGTAAAGCGGCAAAAGATATGTCGCAAACAATACTATGGGATTGGTTTAATTATATAACCAACCATATCACAGACCATTTATCTGAAAAGAAAAAATGGTATTCTGAAAAATAGAACATTATCTACAAAAGTTGGTTCTGGTTCAGAATAATTATTAGAATTATTGACTCGTGATTTTAGTGAATTAACCAAATAACAAAAACAACTTATGGAAAAAATGAGAATTTTAGATAAATTAAAAACTAAATAAACAATAGATATATGACCTACAAGTCAGAAAACTGTAATTGTCCTTTGAAAGTTTAGTTCTTAATATATAGGTTAGTTTTTAAAACTTAGTAAGTTAAAATCACAAATCGTAGAAGTGAACTCTGCAATAAGCACCTGCGAAAGGAAACCCTTGCAAGGTCAGGTTGGAATAACCAGTTGAACTTACTATCCATTATGATTGAGTGCAGTTCATACATGGTAAAAAGTGATTTATCTATATATTAAGAACCGAGCTTTTATAAGCAATTGTTCTTTTAAAATTAAATATCAAGAAAGGAGGAAACTACAATGGCTAAAAGAAGAAGAAGGCGTAAACCTCGGAAGAAACGCAAAGGTTGCACTAGACACCATATCGTCAATAAAGTTTTTGGTGGCAAAGGTGATGTTGAGAACATTATCTGGCTACACGAAAAAAGACACGATATGTGGCACAGGGTTTTCAATAACCTTAACTTCTTACAGGTAGCAATGATTTTGGTTCGTGCTAACAATATGGTCAAGGGAACTAACCTAACTATTACGGAGGTAGACTAAAATGAACACAGCTATAACCTGTGAGGAATGTAACAAACCACACCCAGATTTAGTGGAGGTTAAGGTAACTGCTATCTTCAAAGGCAGAACTAACGATTTGAAGGTTCAGTTAGAGAATAAAATAAAACCACAGTAAATTGAAGGACAAGGTTATGGTGCTTCTTAATCCCCTTTTTTATTCTCTTACCGAGCTTTTAAATTGTTCTTTTACATAATAATATCAAGACAAGGAGGTGCTTATGAAAGAACAAGAAGGAAGAAAATCGGCTTCTAAAGAAATAAAGATTTATCCAAAGGGGTACGATATGTTCTGCGAAAATTGCAACGAGAAAACATATTGTCTTTATTTAACCAGAATTGGAAACTTTTGTGGTAAATGTGAAGATGAAAGGAGGAAATTTATGGAAAGAATAGATACCAAATGCGAGTTCTGTAACATTCCATTAACTATCCGATTTGTGAGTGATGGTAAAGTTTACTGCTATTGCCACAGATGTGGACTTCTTGTGGTACTTCCATTATCAGCCGAAGCTAAGGAGCTGTTGAAAGGTAAGTAATCCTATGGGCTTGATATTTAATTTAGGTAAAAGGGGGAGTATTAAATTACTACCCCCTTTGTTTTTGTTAAGAAGTGTAGTATAATTATAGGTAACAGACATCAACTATAAACTATAAAACTCTTACAAGTTAATTTTAAAAGACAAAAAATGGCTACAAAGAAACAAAAAACAGCAGTAGAAAACCTGGTTGGAAATGGTGGGAATGTAACCAAGGCTATGAGAGATGCTAAATACAGTGAAAATACACTAAATACTCCTAAGAAATTAACTGATAGTAAAGGGTATGAAGAACTAATGGAAGAATACTTACCTGATGATATGTTATTGAAAGCTTTGGAATCTGATATTAAAGGAAAAAAATTAAACAGGAAAGCAGAACTAGAACTAGCTTTTAAACTTAAAGGAAAAATGACAGATAAAGTAGATGTTACTTCTAAAGGAGAAGTTATAAAAGGATTTAATTTTACAAAGCCAGATGACTCCAACAATAAAACCAACTAAAAAACAATACGAGGCTTGGAAAACTTTAAAGGTAGAAGATGAATGTAAATATCCAGTGTTCGGGGGAGGAGCAGGCGGAGGAAAAAGTTGGATGGGTTGTGAATGGTTATTAACTAACTGTTATTTTTACCCGTTAAGTAAATGGTTCATAGGTAGAGAAGAACTATCACGATTAAAGAAATCAACTTTTGTTACATTTCAAAAGGTTTGTAGATTTCACAACATACCAAGAGATGATTGGAAGTTTAACGGACAAGATAATTACATAGAGTTTAAAAATGGAAGCAGGATTGATTTACTTGATTTAGCTTATAAACCTTCAGACCCTTTATATGAGAGATATGGTTCGTCAGAATACTCAGGAGGTTGGATAGAAGAAGCAGGAGAGGTAAACTTCCTTGCTTTTGATGTTTTAAAGTCAAGAATAGGACGACATATGAACAAGGAAGATAATATCCCTATCAAGATGTTGATTACTTGTAACCCAAAGAAGAATTGGTTATATAAATATGTTTATAGACCCTGGAAAGACGGAACACTGGAAAAAGACTTTAAGTTCATTCAAAGTTTATACAACGACAACCCTTACACAGCAGATGATTATGGAGAACAATTAGCCAGTATTAAAGATAAATCAACCAAAGAAAGATTAATGTTCGGTAATTGGGAATATGATGACGACCCTTCAATCTTAATTGAATACGACGCTATTATAGATATGTTTACTAATACTGTTGAGGATAGTGAAGAAAAGTTTATGTCAGTTGATGTAGCAAGATATGGACAAGATAAGACTGTATTTATGTTTTGGAAAGGTTGGAGAGTATATGATATTAAAGTTTTCACGAAGCAAGGAGTTGATGTGACATCTAATAAATTAAAGGAATTTGCAAAAGACGAACAAATACCATTTAGCCACGTTATTGTAGATGAAGACGGAGTTGGTGGTGGAGTAGTTGATACCGTGAAAGGTGTTAAAGGCTTTGTAAACAACAGTAGGCAGATAGTTTCAAGGGAACAAGAAAGAAATAAAATAGAGATAAACTATCAAAACTTAAAGGCACAGTGTTATTACTTACTGGCTGATAGGATAAATGAACATAAAATTGCAGTTAGAACTAGTGATGAGAGTATAAAAGAGCTTTTAACAGAAGAATTAGAATATGTTAAATCAAAAGATATAGATAATGACGGTAAATTAAAGGTTATAGGCAAAGATGATGTTAAAGAAGCTATTGGAAGAAGTCCAGACTATTCAGATGCACTAATGATGAGAATATACTTTGAACTACAACCACAATCAATGTTTTCTCAGGAAGAAATAAGGAGAACACAGGAAATACGATACAATCGTGTTATGAGCAACGATACAGGGCTATAATTTGTAGTTTATTATTAAAAGTGGTATAATGTAAGTAATTATGGAAACAAAATCAAAACTAAAAAGTCAGATTTCGCGGGAGGTAGAACAATTTCTCACCGAAGATGCTAAAATCTCTGATAATTACAACTTCTCACAATACAAGACATCTAACAGGATAACTCTGTTTGAAACACATACCTATCCTACAGGTAAAATAGACTCTCTAGGCAACTATAAATACTGGTATGACATTATCTCTCCAAGAGTAGATAGCGAAGTAAAGAACATAGATTTTGATACTAAAGATATAACCATTTACTCACCTCGTCCAATAGACGAGTTACCTTGCATTATATCTAACCTTAAACTAAAGGAATACCTACGAGAAACAGGACAAGCAGAAGAAATCAACTCAGCTATTGAAGAAGGAAGTGGTTGGGGTAATGTTGTATGGAAGAAAATAAAAGGAGGCTATGAAAGAGTTGACCTTTCAAACTTCTATGTAATCAACCAAACAGCTGAAACACTAGACGATACACCAGTTATTGAACGACATCAGATGACTTCTTCAGAGTTAAGAGCCAAAGCTGATGTATGGGAGAATGTGGATGAAGCCTTAAAAGAATGTAATACCAAGACCTATAAGACAGATATAGGAACTACTGAGACAGAAACAACTGTGCCTTATTATGAAATCTATGAAAGAAACGGAGAAATAAGTGTTGCAGACCTTAAAGAAAGCAAAGGTAAGAAACCAACAAAAGGAGATGAAGACAAATATATCCTTGCTAAAGTAATAGGAGCAGGAACTAAAGGAAACGCCGCTGGGGTTGATATTAAATACATCTTATATGCAGAAGAACTTACAGGAAAGAAGATGTCTGATATTTACAAGGAATTTCACAGAAGCCGTTACAAAAAGAGATGGTGGAGAGAAGGTATCTATGAATTACTATTTGACCTACAAGTTAGAGCTAACCAGATAGGAAATCAGATAGCACAAGGGCTAGAATTAGCGTCTAAGACGATTTTAAAGTCAGGTGACCCGCTTATACTACAAAACGTTATAACCGACTTACAGAACGGAGATATCATTAAGTCAGAAGACCTAAGCCAAGTAGTATTAAGAATGGATGCTTTCGACCAACTTATAGCAGATTGGAATAGAATACTAGAACTTGCTAACGATTTAACCAACTCAAGAGAGATAGTGCAAGGAGTAACACCAGCTTCAGGAACTCCGTTAGGAACTTCCCAATTACTTAACCAAAATGCAGGTAAACTGTTTGACTTCATAAGAGAGAAGTTTGCAATACCTTTTTCAGAGATATTTGAAAAGTTTGTTATTCCAGAGTTAATCAAAGACCTTAAAGGACAAGAAATACTAAGACTAACAGGCGATAGTGATATGTTAGGACGACTTCACATCTTATTAGTAGAAGATTGGTATATGCAAAACCTTGCTATATTACCACCACACACCAACGAAATAGCAGTAACCTTAAAGGAAGACAAGCTAAAAGAGTTGAAAGAACGACCAGAACTACTAATGAAAGCCACTAAGGACCTATTTAAAGGCTTTAAACCTCATATTTCAGTTGTTATCACAGGAGAACAGGTTAATTTAGATGCAGATTTACAGACTTTAATGGGATTTGCTCAATTAGAGCAAGACCCTGTAAGAAGAACAGCTATGATAGAACTTGTAATGAAGAAAAAAGGCATCGACGTTGGAAGTTTGCCAAAAAGTGACCCCCAACAGGTTCAACAGCAACAACAACAACAGCAACCAGTTAAAAAAGAAAATAATGAAAAAAGAAACTAGAAAAAGAGAGCTTGATAAGATGTATAAAGAACTAACAGACCCAGTAAAACGTCAAGAAGCTCAAAGAAGAACAAGAATAGAGAAAATGTTATCAGATAAAAAAAAAGACACTGGATATGCTTAAAAAACAACTAGAAAGCCGAATATTTGACCAAGATAGAAGAATATGTGAATTAGAAGAGTTTGAAAAGATAGGAGATGAGAAGTTATTAGAAGCTTATAAAATCGTTGATGCTAAACAAAAGGTTATCAATAATATTAAGAAATTATTAAATAATAAATAACAACTATGACAAAAATGTCAGAAACAAAGAAAGTTAAAAAAGGGATTGTAGAGAAACCTATTAAAAGGAGAAACTTAACAAGGACAGAACTACAAGAGTTTATAGCTTTAACTTCGTTAGTTAATTCAGAAATGTGGAAAGCTATGCAAATAGCAGGAAACACAGCCCTTATAACAAATGGGATAGAGTATGCTAAACAACTAGAAGATACTTCAAAAGTGCTTTTAAATGCTAAAAACAACTGGACTAACCAGAAATTAATGGAATGTGGAGTAAAACCAGGAGTTGCTTGCTCAATCAATTCAGAAACAGGACAAATCGTTGAAAATGTTAAAGAACCTAAAGTAAAGGTTGAAGTAAAGAAAGGTAAAGCTAAAATCAAATAATATGGATAAAAAAGAAATAATTGAAAACATAAAAGGTGCATTAGAAGCTGATTTTAATGTAAGAGTTGATATATTGTTAAATACAGACCATTTTGGATACAATATATGTCTTTCTTATCTTTATTACAAAAGCTCAGAGAAAATGTATCACGAAGTGATTTTTTTAGTTACTGATTTGGAAAAATGGTATGAGAATGATTACACTAAAAAGAGAAAAGAGATTTTTAAGAAGTTATCAATCAAATAATATGCAACCAGAACTAGCACAAAAGTTAATGAAGAACAAAGATATAGTTGATTTTGTTGATTTTCTTACAAAGAAAGTAGGAGAATTAGACACAATTACAGATATTGACTTTGATAAACCAGAAATAGAGCTAGATAAAGACAAAATGATAATAGAAGTAAGAGCTAGAAAGCTAGCAAACACCAAATTGAAAGAGATATTAGCACCCTTGCTTAATAGTCGTGAGGAGAGAGGGGAAATTAACAAACAAGAATATATAACATAATATGAATAAAAAAGAAAAAGAAGTTAAAGAAGTTAAAGAAGTAGAAGTTAAGGAAGAAAAAGAAGTTAAAGAAGTTAAAGAAGTAGAAGTTAAGGAAGAAAAAGAAGTTAAAGAAGTTAAAGAAGTAGAAGTTAAGGAAGAAAAAGAAGTTAAAGCTCCTAAAAAAAGTAAAGTGGAGTCAGTAACAGTATTATCAGCAACTGGTAATGTTGTAAGAACTTATACAGAAGAAATGACTGATAAAGACAAAGGGTTTGAGGAAAAAGCTAAGGGTTACGCCAAAAAGATTGGAGGTTCAGTCAGGGAAGCGTAAATTGAAAAATAAATAATAGAAGCACTACAAACATTTAGGGATGTCAGTTAGACGTCTAAATCATTCGGTAGTGCTTATGACTTAGACGACTAACCGACCTCCTTAAATGGAAGTCGGTTTTTTAAAATTAAGCTCAAATGAGCAAAAAAATATTCCAATGGAAAACGAAACAAAAAAAGTTCCTGTAGAGGAACAGGCAAAATTGCCACAAGAGGAGGACGTTAGAGAAAATATCATCACAGAATTTGGCTTCGACGAAGATACAGACTCTGACCGAATTGACAAGTTAGTAGAAAAGGAGATGGACAATTCTAAAAAGTTATCCGATGCTATTGGTCAAAAGATTAAGCACCGAGATAGAGTTAAGGAATTAGAAAATAACGGTGTTAAACCTCCTGTTAAAGGAGAAGTTAAAATTGACGACGACTTTGACAAGAAACTAGATGCGAAACTTCAAGAAAAGTTAGAAATGAAATCTTTAGACGAATTAGATTATTCTGATGACTTAAAAGAAGAAATTGATAAACTTTCCAAGTTAAAAGGAGTTTCAATCAAACAGGTATTAAGAGACCCTTATATTGTTTCAAGAGTTGAAGCATTTGAGAAGGAATCCGAAACCGAGGAAGCCAGCATTAGTAGAAGTAAAAAATCACGAGGCAAGAAAACATTCTCAATGGATACCACGCCAGATTGTGATATGAACACTGAAGAAGGAAGAAAAGAGTGGGCAGACTACAAAGCTGAAATGATAAAAGCAGGTAACTAAAGAGATAATATTTTGACCTCAAAATTTAATGGCTAATTCAGTAGGAGATTTAAAACCAGAATTTTGGGCTAAGGAGGCACAAGAATCATTGTTTGTAGCAAACAAAGCAATGGCTATTGCTAACACACGTCTAAGAAATTTGGTGGCTGGAGAAGGAGATACAGTGCATAGAACAATCGTTTCTTACCCTGCATCCTCAACTTATGTTCCAGGAACAGACATTTCTACACAAGCTGTAACAGGCTCAAGTGAAGAATTGTCTATCGCAACTTGGTTGTCCTCATTGGTAACAATCGATGACACCGAAAAAGTCCAAAGTATCATAGAACTTGGCTCAAACATTGCTAAGAAAATGATGCACGACCATAACAACCGTATAGAACAAGCAGTATTAGCAGAAGTTTCAAATGCAAATCACTCATTAGATGATGGAAATGTTGGAGGAACATCTGGTTCAAATGCCGTTGTTTCAACAAACACAGTTCCTCAATTCTTTATCGCTGCAGATACTAAATTAGATGCACAAGATGCACCTAAAGCAGGTAGAACAGCTGTAATTGGGGGTCACTTCTTAGGTCAGTTGAAACTACAACAAGCAGCTAGAGCAACTGAATTTGGAGACGGAGTAAACACAAGAGGTGTTGTAACCAATCTATTCGGTTGGGATATTCTGTATTCAAACAACTTGCCTTACGAAGCAGTATTAACAATTGCAACTAACCCTACAACTACAGATACGATTACTATTGCAGGGGTTACTTTCCGATTTATCGCAGCATTAGCTTCAGCAGGAGACCTTCATATTGGTTCAGATGCAGCCGCAACTGTAGCAAATATGGTGGTAGCAATAAACGCACCAGCAACTGCTATTACAGAAGCAACAGACACTGGATACCAAGTGTTGTCAGCTGAAAACATCTTTATGTTGAGAGACAAAAGGAGAGTTACTGCTACAGTTACTTCGGCAACTGTTACTACAATCGCAGGTTACGGAGACATCGTTGTTTCTGAAACTTTGACTGCAGATGCAGATGCTTGGAGTGGACAAAAGCAAACTTCATTATTCTGTGTTAAAGGATGTGTGGACTTAATTGTTCAAATTCCTCCTAAGATAGAAGTTGTGAGAGACCAAGACCAATTCTCAGATATTGTTAAATCATTACTAGGATATGGTAAAAAGACTTTCGCAGATGGAGCTAGAAAAATGGTATCTGTGAGCATAGATGCATCTACTTCGGACTGGTCATAATGTAAAATCTGTGGTATAGTTTGTTTTATAACAAACAAAGATTATTAGATTTAATAGAAAAACATTATGATTAAAAACATAGTTATAGGATTACTAGGTTTAGTAATCATCGTCGGTGGGTATGCTCTTTCAAGAGACAATGTGGGTGCTCCTTCGGGACCAGCTCATTGGCAAATGGAATCATTCCTACAAGGTGTTAGTGCAGGTGCTAGAGACCAATTTAGCGTTTCTAACACTGGTGTAATGACTACACAACTAAACATCTTAGAAGCAACAGGAACATCAACTATTTCAGTTAAAGCTACAGCAGCTTCAACTGGTGCAAGATTAATTCTTGAAGATAGTGATGGAGCAGGTTGTTCAGAGTTATATGTTCTTAACGGAACATTAACTACTGCAACAGTTACTTGTCCATAGTGTTCTAACTCAGACTTTCAGAAATGGAGGTTTGAGATTAGGACATTATCAAATTATTAATTTATTAAAAACATAATGAAAAATTTAAAAACAATAGGAATAACAACACTTGTATTAATAGGAATAATCTTTATAGGATATTCTCTTAAAACAAGTAATACAGGGGGAGCTTACACTTACCAAAACTGTAATGTAACAACCACAACAGCAGTAAACATTGATGACATCACAAGAACAATGCTTACAGCTACAAGTGGAAGAACTTGGGCTAGACTTCAATTAGGAGCAAACGAAACAGACAACTTCTATATTATGTTAGGAGCAACAGCCACAGAAGAAAACGGTTTAATGTTATCTTCTTCAACAGTAGATTACATTGATATAGGATTTGCAACAGATATTCCTTATTCAGGGATAATCACTGGGATTACAGACGGAACAGCTAGTTCAACTTTACTTTTGACAGAGTGTCGTTAATAACTAATTAAAAAAACAAAATGCGAATTTCAGGAGAAACGAACAATCTCGATTTATACAGCGATGCAAGATTTCTTTGCGGTATTCTTTTAACGGATACTACAACCTATCCACTAGCAGACTTCGTAAGAAATGCTAATTTTGGGCTTGATAAGGTAAATGCTTTGGCTATGAAAGCTGACGGCAAGTGGAAGTTCATAGATAATAACAGTGCTACAGGAATGATTGATACTTCTGTTGCATTAGAGTCGGGAACTCCCACTTATGCAATTCCTATTACTTGGCTTAAAATGGGTAGAGTTAGAGCTAAAGACGCACAAGGTAATTTTAATACACTAACTCCAGTAGATAGACGACAATTATCTGATAGTAAGTTAAACGACTCAACAGGTGGAAATCCTAAATATTATGTTCAAGAAGGCACAGTGGTTCGTTTATTACCTACACCAAACTATGATTCAACAGGAGGTTTAGAAGTTCAGCAACAAATGGGTTCAACTTACTTTGCTTATAATGCAACTACTACAGTTCCAGGCTTTGACTCACGATTTCATAGACTAATATCACTTTATTCGGCTGAAGATTACTGTGAAGCCAACGAATTAGATAGAAAAGTGCAGAAAATACAAACTAAATTACTTGTAATGGAACAAGAGTTTATGATTGCAATAAGAACAAGAGATAATGACCAAAAGATAAGTCTTATCCCTAAACGAGAAGACTATGGGCAAAATAGGTTATCAAGTAATAGTAACTTTGGCGGAGGTCAAAATGGATTTTAATTATGGCAACAAAAGATAACAACTTCATCACAAAATTTTCAGATTTCAATCAAGGTCAAGCACCTTTGGCTCATTTAGATAGTCTTTCAACAGTAGGAAACTCAGGACAATATACTGTGGCTACAAATGTGGATATTATCTCAAAACCAGGTATATTATCACAAGGTCCAGGGCTGGCTACTTTAACAGCAGGAACTCAAACAGGAGCAGTATCAGACCAAATCAATTTTATAATAGACAAAGCAGTAGCAAATAATCAAACTTATGGGGTATCAGATACACTTTTACATAGAATAACCCCAACAGCAGTAACTAATACAGGTATATTCCCTCACACAATCACAGGAGCAACAGAGGGCAGTTCGTGTATCCACTTTCAAGGGAAACTTTACTACTTTTTCAATAAATCTAGTGGTGGTGATATAGGATTATACGACTTAGCGACTACTTTCGATGATGATTGGGGTTCAACAGTTCCAACTGGAGCGGCTGCACTTCAAAAAGCACCACACCCAGTGGCTAAAAAGGAAGATATTATGCTTTTCGGTAACGGAAGATATGTTGGGACTTATATTTCAAGCACAACAACCCTTGCACCGACTAAATTGGACTTTGGAGAGAATACAGAAGTTGCAGATGTAGCTTTTCACGCTAATCAATGGTGGATTGCTGTTAATGACAATAGTCTATCAAGTCCAAACAGGACAGGTGGGCAGGTTTATCTATATGACGGAAGTGCAGTAAGCACCTTGCTTTCTGATGAGGTGGCTGTTGGAGTTCAAAAGATAGGATTTATTTACCCAGTAAATGGTATAATGTATATAGCATATCAAGATGTCTCTGGTTCAAATGTTTTAGGATATATAGTAGGTCGCCAGATTAAACCATTAAGATATTTTTAATTATTATGAATAATTCATTAAAAGGAAAAAAAGGATTTCAGAAAAAAATGTCTTCTTGGAATAAAGGAAAGGTTGGTTATAGAAAAGGATGTAAACATTCTGAAGAAACAAAGAATAAAATGAAAGGAAGAATTCCTTGGAATTATAACGGTGGCAAACCTAAATGCCCTGATTGTGGTAAAACTCTTTCTACTTATAAAGTAAAATTTTGTAGAAATTGTTCCACAAAAGGAGACAGAAATCCTGCTTGGTTAGGAGGAATATCATTTGAGCCATACCCAATTAAATGGACTGATAAATTCAAGGAAAGTATAAGAGAAAGAGATAATTATGTATGTCAGGAATGTGGGGTTCATCAAGATGAATTAAAAAGAAAATTACATATACATCATATAGATTATGATAAAGATAATCTTAACCCAGACAACTTGATAGCACTTTGTATTAATTGCCACACAAAAACAAACCATAATAGAGATTATTGGGCTAACTATTTCAAACAATAATATGTCATTACCAAATTTTCAACAAAAATCACTTTATAAGAACACTATTATCTTTGTGTCTGATAATCTTATATTTTCCTGTGGAGCAGTAGTAGAACAATTACCTTTACAAATCAGCCAGTTGGCGGACGGAGGTTTTGAAACTTGTGGGGCATTATCTGCACCGTTCGGAACTCCACTTATCGCTTCAACAGAAAGCACATCATTTAAACTAGCAAAATTCAGTGGATTAGATGTAAACTGCACTTTCAAATCACTTGTTATCCCCACAATAAGCAGTGATGTAGTAGGAATGATAGATAAAATCGTAGTAATGACTAATGTTTTAAAAGCTGATGCTTCTTGTCTATTGAAAATAGAAAGCAATCAAGGAGTAACTTCAACCACAATAGGAACAATAGCAACCACAGGTAAAACAAGACATTCTTTTTCAGTTCCAGTTAATAATGTAGAAGATTATAGGTTATTCTTTGACTGGGCAGGAGGAAACACAACCAATGGAGTAGAGATTAAGTCAGTTTATGTAAAAGGACATTTTAAAGAAATAAAATAATGGCAAAACCAAAAGATTTAACACCACAGTTTCCCATATTAAGTGCAGAAGAAGAAATCATCGTTTCTGGTGTTCAGTCTTTTAGTGATTTTGTCGGACAACAAAATATAAATACACCGATAAAAGTTCAGCAAAACCACGTAGAGTCTGCTGATTTTCTAACTGGCTCTACAGGGTGGCGATTTGATGCTGTTGGAAACTTAGAAGCTAATGACGGAAACTTTAGGGGAGATATAACAGGAGCTTCAGGAACTTTCAGTGGAACAATTACTGCGACAACAGGTTCAATAGGTGGTTGGTCTATATCAGCCGATGCAATTTTCAAAGACGGAGCAACAGATATTCTTTCAGCAGGTATGGCACCTGTGGATTATCCTTTTTATGCTGGGAAGAAATATGTTGATAGGGCGACAGCACCTTTTAAAGTAGAACCAAGCGGAAAAATGACTTGCACAGATATTGTTGCGACAGGAGTTATCAACGCACAAAGTGGTTATTTATCGGCTGGAGTTTATGTTGATACAGTCAATGGGCTTCTCTGCGAAAGTGGTGGGTTGAATGTCGGAAATGCTGGGCATATTAGAGGAGGTCAAACCGATTATGAAACAGGCACTGGGTTTTTCTTAGGATATTCTACAGATGCCTATAAATTCTCAATAGGAAATGCTACTGATTATCTAAAATGGGACGGAACAAATGTAAAACTGCTTTGTAGTTCAGCAAATGCTATTCATATTCAATATGGTTCAGATATTCTTTTGGAACACGGGGGAGATATTAAGTTTACTTCTGTAACTGCTCCGACTGCTTGTACTGCAACATTAGCTGGATTAGGAGCTGGAAATGTTGATAATGGAGAACATATTTACAAAATAACTTATGTAAATGAAGCAGGTGAAACAGAATTAGGAGTAGCATCAAATACTGTTACTGTTGTGGATAAATCTTCTAACGGAAAAGTTTCTTTAACAAACATCCCCTTAAGTTTATCCAATTCAGTAATTTCTAGAAAAATATATCGTACTTGGGGTTTTGGAACTTCATTCCATTTACTTGCAACAATATCTGACAACACAACCACAACTTATACAGATAATACATCAGATGCAGATTTATCTGTGGAAGAAGCTACATTTATAGAAAATAATAGTTTTGGAAAAATATTTGTTGATGGGGTTGTAATTGTAAATTTAAGTTCATCTAATTCTTTTATAGGTCAAAAATCTGGGAACGACACTACCACAGGAGTTGGAAATTCTTTTATAGGTTATTCTGTTGGAGAATCTAATACTACTGGTACTTTCAACACGGGTGTTGGTTTTGGTGTTTTAAACAAGAATACAAGTGGATATTTTAATACATCAGTTGGATATCATTCACTAAAAGTTAATACAACTGGACGACATAACACTTGTATAGGAGTAAATGCTCTTTATACTAATATAGCGGGATATGACAACACAGCTATTGGAACTCAAGCTTTAAGTCAAAATTTTGTTGGTCATCAAAATACTGCTATTGGAAGAGTTTCACTATATAGTAATTCAACTGGTCATAGAAATATTGGTTTAGGACATTATGCTGGTTTTTATGAAACAGGTTCAGATGCTTTTTATGTAAATAATCAGAATAGAACAAACACAGCAGGAGATAAAGCAAAATCACTTCTTTATGGGGTGATGGCGGCAGCGGCTGCAGACCAAAAACTTACAATAAACGCATTACTTAATTTATCAGTATCAAAAACACCAGCTAGTTCAGGAGCAACTGGGGTAGCAGGAGATATTGCTTGGGATGCTTCCTATATTTATGTATGCACAGCCACAGATAATTGGGAGAGAGTTGGAATTGCTACTTGGTAATTATCAATAAAAAATATAAAGAAAAATTCCAAAAAAACATAGAAATTAAAATCAAAGTAAAAATCAAAGACTGTTTAAAACCAAACTTATAATCAATACAAAACTTTTTAATAGACTTAATCATAAACAAATAATATGAAAAAAGAAAAAACACAAAAAGCACCAAAAGTAGAAGCACCAAAAATGAGACAAATCATTATTGAAACAGACGGAACAAATATCAATTTAGTCAAAGCAGAAGTAGCAGGTAAATTAGAGTTAGTCGCAATTTTAAATATTCTGTTAAACGATATGAATAAACCAGAGCAAAAATAATTATCAATTAAATATATTAAAATATGGCATACACAGCAAAAAAGAAAGCAGATGGGAACTATGAAGTTTTCAAAGACGGAGCAAGAATATCCACTGGCTCTGTGGGTGCTTTAGCACAATATGGGTTATCTGCAACTAAATTAAGTTCGACACCATCCACTTCTCCAAAGGTTGATTGGAATAATTTATATCAAACATATAAAACAAAAGCAGAACAACAAAATTGGTCGTGGTTTTGGATTGGTTCTGATACAAATACTGCCGATAGAAGATATTACAGAAAAGAAAATAACCAATGGATACAAAAAGGAAGCCAATCAGAGGCACAACAATATTATACTGCACCTAAACCAACCCCTACCCCAACTCCAACAACACAAATCCCTTTTACATCAGCAGATAGATATAATCCAAACACTGGTCAAATAAATCCAGGGTATATAGAACCTGCAACTAATAAATATAATCAAAACACTGGACAATTAAATCCTAGTTATGTTGAACCCACAACAACCCCCACCCCAACACCAACTCCTGCTCCAACTCCAACTGCTCCAACACCTCAAACACAAACTTCTATATATCAAGGAGTTTCAGTTTTTGATTATTTAAAATCAGTTGGACAAGACCCATATTTTAATTCAAGAAAAAAGTTAGCCCAAGAGCGTGGAATAAAAAATTATACAAGTTCTGCCCAACAAAATACTCAACTTTTGGGAATGTTAAGAAATGCTGAAACACCAACACAACCAACAGCAACAACACCTCAAACTTCAACCTATCAAGGAACTTCTATTGTTGATTATCTAAAATCAACAGGACAAGCCAGTGATTATTCTACAAGGTCAAAATTAGCCCAAGAAAAAGGAATTTCAGGATACACAGGAACGGCAGAACAGAATACTCAACTTTTAGGAACTTTGAAAAGTGCTGGAACTCCAACAGATACTCCGATAGCAACAGCAACCCCAACACCTCTCCCCAATGTTTTAACCCCAGACCAACAAACAGAATACTTTTCTACACAAGGACAATCAGCAACACCCCTATCCCCGACCGACTGGCTAAAATCTAAAACAGTTATAAACAAAGACTCAATCTCAAAGATGCCGTCAGTAGTAGATACACCAGCCCCCTCCACAGGAACTACTCCTGAACTACCTATCCCACAAGTAGGAAATATTCAAGATGCTTTCGGTGTTTCAATGCAAAGTAAAGTAGATACAGCACGAACTACACTAGAAAATACATATAAAACACAATTAGAAGATTTAGAAAAACAAAGGACAGAAAGCCAACAAAATATTGACGAACTTACATCTTTGCAAGGAGAAGGAGTTGAAGATGTTGAAGATTTAATGCAACCCTTTAGAGAAAAACTTGAAAACGCAGAAAGAGAAAGACTTTATATAAATGAAAACTTTGAAGCAAATCAAAAACTAACCAACGAATTAGAAACTCTTTTAACCGAAGGTAACGAACTTATAAGACAACAAAAAGAAATCACTGGCTTATCAGCGATTAGAAACCCACGAATAGACAAAACTATATCAGATGTCAATGCTAGAGCAGGTGTTATTGAAGCCGTAATGAGTGCTAGGAACGGGCAAATCTCTCAGGCTTACAATATGATAGATAGAAGTATAAATGCTATTACAGCCGATAAACAAGACCAACTAACTTATTACAGCACTTTATTTAACTTCTATGAAAGTCAAAAAGATGCCGAGGGTAATAAACTCACTACACTAACAAATGAAAAGAAATCTTTCTTAAATGCTCAAATAGGACTATTAGAAAATGATATGGCTCAAGCACAAAACAATGCAGATTACATTAAAGAGTTAATGACAGACCCAGACTCAGCTTCGTTTATGGCTAAAGCAGGTGTAACCCTAAACGACTCACCAGAAACAGTAAACCAAAAAATGGCTCAAGAAAGTCAAAGACAAGAAGTAGAAAACTTCAAGAATGAAAAGTTAGATGAGGGTTATACTTTCGTTCCATACGGAAATGGAAACACTACATTCAGTGTAGGGGGTAAAAACTTGAGTTTTAATGCTCCAGTCAAAGAAGTAAGTGGAACAACCCCATCATCATACAAAGAGTGGCAACTTGCTGGAAGTCCGGGAACTTATAAAGATTGGCTAAAGAAAGATGACACACCTAGTTCAACTGATTTAAAACAATTTATAAACAAACAAATCGCTACACCAGAATTCCAAGCACTATCAGATGAAGATAAAGACTTTTATATTCGTTCACAAGGAGGAGACCCTTATGACTTTGGTTTTTAATTATATTAAACTATGTTATCAGTAACAGAATGGAAACAAAATAAAACAACGACAACTCCAGTTCAGAACACTGGTTTTCAGAGTGTTTCAGATTGGAAATCATCTTCCTCTAACAAAATAAGAACTCTCACTAGAGAAGCAGAATTAGCTAAAGTAGAAGCAGATAAAGGTTTTGGTTTTATGGACATTATAAAAGGAATACCAAAGGCAGTTTATGATGTTTATAGTCCCATTGTTAAAAGAATGGTTCCAGTTTATACAGAACCAACAAAAGTAGCGATAGAAAGAGGAAAAGAATTTGTATCAAGTTTAACTTCTGCCGATAAAACAGCCGAAACAGTAGCAAAAGGTTTGGAAGCAGGAGTATCAGCAGTTAGCACTGTATTTACACCTATTTCAGCAGTATTTGAAGAAGCTGATAAGGTGCCTGTATTTAGAGAAGCGGCACAACTTCTTTCTATGCCGTTTGAAGCAGGAGCAATTACAGGAAGTTTCTTTGCTGATAGATTTGTAGATGTATTACCTGTTTCAAAGGAGAACAAAGATATTTTAAGACCTGCTATGGAAGAAGTAGGAAGCACGGTTGGAATGATATGGATAGGTGGAAAAGTAATGAAAACTCTAACTAAAGGAGAACCTTTAACCAAAGAAAAAATAGCAGAGTTTAAAAAAGAAGGAGAGTCCGTTCCTAAAACTATTAAAGTAATAGAAAAACAACAAGCAGAAGTTAAACCAGTAGAAACTGCCAAACCTTTATCAGTTAAAGAATGGCAAGAAAAAGGAAAACCTACTGTTGAAAAGGCAGAAAAACCAACCACAACCCTACAACAAGAAGCAAAGAAGTTTATTGATGAAGGTAAAAGTGCTGATGAGTTTATTGAGGCACAACCTAAGGTTTATCACGGAAGTTTAGAAGGTCGTGTAACTAAGTTAGAAGATAAACCATTTTTTGTATCACCAGATAAAAATATGGCTAGAAGTTATGGAAAAGAAATTAGTAACTTTTATTTAAAAGATGGTAAGAAAGCTGATTTACAAGATGTGGAACTTCTAAAAAAAGTTGTTGGAATTGAAAATTATAACAAAGGAGAAAGTATATTTAAAAAATTAAATATTCAGACACAAGAAAAAGTATTAAAGAATAATTTAAGTGGATTAAAAAGAGATTTTCTATCAAAGAGTGATGAAAGTTTATTGAGTGATTATTTGTTTGTTGAAAAACCAACTAATACAGCAGTGGTTTTCAGACAAAAACAAATTCAAGATAAGTTAAAAAAGCTTGGTTTTGATTATTATGAAAATCGCACAGGTTATGGAGATACAGATTTCGGTGCTTCTTATATGGGAAGTCAAAAACCAGAAATAATTGTTTTAAATAAAGATATATTAAAAACAAAATCCCAACTAAAAGACATATACAATAAAGCAAAAGAAATTCCAGTAGAACCAAAAGGAAAAGTATCAGGAGTAGCCAAAAGTATAGAAGCTAAAGCAATAGAACAAGGATTGATAGAAAAAGGTTTTGATAAACTAGCAGAATATGACCCAGTAACTATTAAAGAACAATCTAAGTTAGTTTCTGATATAATGTCAAAAGATATTGAAATGGCTAAAAGGATAGCATTAGGACAAGAACCACTACCAAAAGGGGTAAAAGGTGCTTCGATATTTCAAGCAATGGAAGATTATGCAATGAAAACAAAAGACGGAAAGTTAGCATTAGATATAGCAAATTCCCCAATAGCAACAGAAATAAGCACAGCAGGACAGACATTAAGATTATCAGCAGAAAGAACACAAGATACTGCTACTGCCAAAATAAGAGAAATTAAAAAAGAACGAGAGAAAGCTGTTGAAAAGAAGTTGAAAGGTAAGAAACCAAAGAAAGTAAAAGATAGTATAAATAAGTCGTTAAAAGAAAAGTCGAAAAAAGCTAAACCAAATAAATATGATTTAGCCAATTTATTAGATAAAATCGTTTGTTAATTATGGAAACTGAAACACTAAATGAATTAGATACATTTTTTAAAATCTTCGTTGGAATGGTCGTAGTGATGTTAATACTTAATAGATTAGGATTATTATAATATGTTTTGTTTACCAAAAGAATTTTTAATAAAGATAAAAAAAGCCATAAACGATGGCAAATTTGATATGGAAAAGTTCAACACTACTTCTGCTATAAGAAGAGAGATGTTGGCTGAGATAGTGGGAAAGGAAAACGCTAAAGAAGTTAATTTACTCTATGAAAAGAAACTACTTCTAAAGAACCAAGAAACAGCAATGTATAAATTTGTTGAAGATGTTGCTGGTATTTCTGCAGAAGCTAAATTAGATTTATCAGCTAAGATAAAGCAAACTTATGCAGATAAGAATAGAAGATTATACGAACCCAAAGAAGGCGAAAACTTTTTAAATGAATTAGCAAGTGATATTTATTCAAGAAAATATAAAACGGAAGTATCTCTTTCAGAAGCACAGGATATAACTGAATTAGCACAGGATATGAAAGTTGCAAAGGCAAAAATGAAAGAGGACTTTACTTGGAAAAATAAGAAAGACGGTATTGAGTATGGTGCTTCTAAAGTAGCATTGGATAATTATATTGGAGCATTGAAAACTGAAGCAATAAAAAGTGAATTTATAAGTCCATTAAAAGAAAAAGGAGTTGGAGATAAATTAGGTGCAGTAGTTCAAGATGCAAAAGTTTCAGTAAACTTCATTGCAGAGAACTCAAGGTCATTAGTTGCATCTCTTGATAACTCCTTATGGTTTAGGCAAGGATTTAGAGCTTTAATGGACCCAAGATTTTCAAAAATATGGGCAAAGGACTTCGCAACTTCTTGGAAAGATATATTTACTACTATGAGGGGACAAATCGGTAAAGGTGCTACACCTAAAGAGATGTTTTTAGGAAAAGATGCTATTAAGGCTGGTGGATTAGTTAAAGATAGTGTTCTTGCAGAGGGATATTCAAGACAAAACTATCTTAATGGAAAATACCAAGGTAAAGCAGGAGAAGGAAAGGCAGGAACTAAACTTGATATAGGAATAAGAGAAGAAGAGTTTTTAACATCAAGACCAGCACAAATACCTATTTTAGGTAGATTTTTCAAAGGTTCGGAGGTTGCTTACGAAGTAGGAGCTATAAGATTAAGAATGGATATAGCTGATAAGGTTTATAAATGGGCAGAAAAGAATGGGGTAGATATGAAAGATAACAAAATAATTGGAGATTTAAACGAAGTAGTTAATGGAATGACTGGTAGAGGTTCGTTTGGTAGGGGAGCAGGTAACATAGAAAAAGGAGTAAACAAAGCATTTTTCTCTATTAAATTCTTTAAATCTAATTTGGACTTTCTTACTCTACATCAAGGAAGATTAAGCACACCAGCAACAAAATTAGCCGCCACAAACCTATTAAATACAGTTGCTACAACTGGTTTAGTATTAGAAATGGCTAAAAGATTAAACCCAGAAGATAATAAAGACATATATAACCCAACTAGCACAAACTTTGGAAAAATAAGGTGGGGAAATATGACATTTGATATGACACACGGAGCTGGAAGTATTGTTGTTGCTATGTCAAGAATTTTAACCCAACAATCAACAAGTGGAACTACTGGAATAACAAAACCACTTGGAGAAGGTTTCGGCTCACAAACAGGAATGGATGTATTATGGAACTTTACAGAAAATAAGTTTTCTCCAATGTTTTCTGTTATTAAGGAAGTCGTAAAACAAGAAACATTTGATAGAGAAAAACCAACTATTAAGGGAGAAATAGGAAACTTAACTATCCCTATTATAGTTCAGAATGTTGATGAGTTTAAAAACGAAAGTGTAGCAAAACAGGTTATTGCCTTTATTGCTGACGGAGTAGGAATAAGCACAAGTGCTTATTATCCAACAACTAGTTGGGCAGAAAATACAAGTGATGAGATGACACAATTTAAAGAAAAAGTAGGAGGGGATAAATTTCAAGAAGCAAATGATAAATATAATGAGAAATACAATGAGTGGTTTACAGATATTAAGAAGAATGAAGAGTATTTAAATCTTTCTGATGAAGATAAACAAAGGGTTATCACAAAAAAGAAGGGAGAAATAAAAGGTTTTATACTTAGACAATATGGTTTCAGAAAAGAAAGAGTTAAACCAACAAAGTTACCATCTTTCTAAACAGATAAACAGTAAGCAATAAGATAAACTAAATAGATAATGGGACATATTAATATAATCCAACCATTTTCTTTTAAGTTAAACATAGTTCATTTAAAGTTAAATAATAAGTGTTAGTGCCACTTCACGACTCCCTTGCAAGCAGGGTAAAGTGAACAACCTAAAAAGTCTCCGTATTTGCTTTGTCTTAAAACAAGCTTTCCTTTTTTGCAAAATGGACATATATCATTGTCTTTTGCTTCAGGGATAGTCTTTGCTTTACTTTTAATCTTCGGTATATGTATTCTCATTGATGTTCCTATACTTCCTTTCATATTTAGTTAAAAGTTAGTTAATAATTGAGTTCCTTGCATAAAGAGCTTACCCGTTAATATTACAGTAAAAAAAGAGGTTTTGTATAATGAAATTTAATAATCAAGTTTCGTTTAAGATTTGCTCATTAGGACTTGAACAGAAATTACAAGTAATTATAAACTCTGTTCAAGCACCTCCATTATAAGTTTGGAGGTAAACGTGAGCTACCTTTTCGTAACGGTTAGTAAACATTAGCCTAGTGATGACTAATTCTCTTGTTTACAGCATTGGTTCATTCTCTATGATAAGCAATAGGTTCATTCTAAAATGACAAACGGTATAAAGAGCAGTATATATTACGCCAGCTACTATGCCCATAATATATGTATTATTTTTGAATATACCAGAAATATTAACTGGCTTAAACTAAACGCTTTGACGGTGGTTGCCGAAATCCAGTCGTTTACTTTCTCTTGAATATTAAAGAACAAAATTGTCCGTCTAACTAAATTATGAAAGTTATTTAGCTAGAGTGTATATAAAACAAAATGCTCCCAACTTATATGTAGCAGGAAGCGGAGAGCATTTTATCTACAATTTCCTACTACAAAAATTGCTATATTCAGTTTTATACCTACAATTATAGCAAAGAAATACTTATTATGCAAGAAAACATTTATAAAAGCCATAGAATATGTTATAATATTACCAATTAACTAAAAACAATATGTTACAAATAAATCCCGCTTCCACATTTCCAATCTGTCGTCAAATAGCAAACCACGTAGATACAAACACCTATTAAAAACTAACAAACTAAACTATGCAATTATCACCAAATGAAAATTATCCTATTTTTCACGGAATAATAAACCACTTAGACACAGGCACTTATTATGTCCGAACTGTTATTTATGATGCAGATTATAATTTACTTGCTACAGTTGATTTAGAAGACCAAGGTAGTCAAAACTTTCTTAAAATGTGGAAAGTTCCTTATGATAATGTATTCCAAAAAGGAAAGTTTATATTGTTAGTTACATCTACCTACACGGATAGTTCTTACACAACTAAAAGTGAAAACTATGGAGATGAATTTCAAACTCACCTAGTCCAAGAGCGGTGGAATTTAGCTACAAATGCTAGTTTAGGAGGAGGTAGTAGTAGTTATTCAGGAATTACAGCCAGTGATGTTAGAAAAGTTATAAAAAAAGAATTAGAGAACATTAAGTTCCCCGAAGTAGAAGAAATCAAATTTCCTAAACAAAAAGAGTATGAAGCTAACTTTAAAGATATTACAAAAGGTTTGACTGATATCAAGGCTTTAGTAGGCACTTTACCGACTCAAAATTCAAATTTAAGCCCGTTAATAGATAGACTTGATGATATTATCGAAGATATACAAGCAAAGCCTGTAACAAGAGAAACAGACATTAAACCTATCTTAAAAGTAATTAAAGAAGCACAATCAGAAAGAGCAGGAAATAGCAAAGAAACAGCAAAGATTTTAGATAAAGTAGATTCTAAATTAAGTATGGTAGAAAAAGAACTTGTGAAAGTAATCAAGAAAGAAATTTCAGATATTCTACCAACAGCTATTAAAGAAACCATGAAAAAAGCAAACTTCTCAATCCCTATGAATATGGGTAACGAAGAAGATGATAAAAAATCCAGCATTAATAAATTAAAATCTAAATACGGTATAAAATAATATGAAAATAAAATCAATAATCATCGCTATATTACTTCTAACAGCCTCAACTTGTAATGCAGGCTTCTTTGACTGGCTAGGCTTTGGAGATAATGTTGGCTCTGGTATGGGTACAATAGAACAACTAGACCAGTGGAGGTCTACAACAGACGGAATAACTACAAATTCATCAGGGAAGACCATCTATACACCCCTCTCAGACGCTTATTTTGCCAATCTAACAGTAGGAGGCATAGCAACTACTACTACGCTATGTTTTGATGATAATACTTGTCAGACAACAGCTGGAGGAGCATTAACCCCTTGGACTTCAAATATAGACGGTGGAGGTTATAATCTAACAAATGTCGGCTATATAGAAGCAGACACAGGGACTTCTACAATGGCTAATCTTGACATTACAGGCGATTTGAATGTTGACGGTAATATCTATGGTTCTTTCTCTTTCATAACCAGTGGAGAATTAACGGTAGATAATATAAAACTATCAGGCAATACAATAGAAGCAACAAACGACAGTGGACTTAACTTATATGATAATGCAAGTAATGGAATAACTGTTAAAGACGGTGGCAACATCGGCATCGGGACGACAACCCCACTTTCAACCTTAGATGTATATGGTAATGGAATATTTAGTGGATTAACCAACAACTCTCGTTATCTAAACTTTGGAG